>OBWI01000222.1_pt1 | contig 45070 bp, 37 predicted proteins | sample 1495201 | NCBI WGS metagenome assembly OBWI01 (sample SAMEA2580050, study PRJEB22360) | human gut metagenome | biome: human gut; feature: human-associated habitat; material: faeces | place: Denmark | collected 2008/2010
ATCGAGCGTCATATTCTTGGTACTGATGGTAAGAGCAAATCGCTGGACTCGTTACGTAGCGGCGATCTGGTGCTGGTCTGGTTGCAGGTAAAAGCCAGTAACAGCGTGCCGGATGCGTTAGTCGTGGATCTGCTGCCTGCGGGTCTGGAACTGGAAAATCAGAATCTGGCGAACGGTAGCGCCAGCCTGGAGCAAAGTGGTGGCGAAGTGCAAAACTTACTGAACCAGATGCAGCAGGCGAGCATTAAGCACATTGAGTTCCGTGACGATCGCTTTGTGGCGGCGGTTGCCGTTGATGAATACCAACCGGTAACGCTGGTGTATCTGGCGCGGGCGGTGACGCCGGGAACGTATCAGGTACCGCAACCGATGGTGGAATCAATGTATGTTCCCCAATGGCGGGCGACCGGCGCGGCTGAAGATCTGCTGATTGTCCGACCGTAAATGCCTCGCTTGTTAACCAAACGCGGCTGCTGGATAACGCTGGCAGCTGCGCCATTTCTCCTTTTTCTTGCAGCGTGGGGAGCAGATAAACTCTGGCCTCTACCGCTGCATGAAGTCAATCCCGCACGAGTGGTCGTGGCGCAGGATGGTACGCCGCTATGGCGCTTCGCCGATGCTGACGGCATCTGGCGTTATCCGGTAACAATCGAAGATGTTTCTCCACGTTACCTTGAAGCGCTGATCAATTATGAAGATCGCTGGTTCTGGAAGCATCCGGGGGTGAATCCATTCTCGGTGGCGCGCGCAGCATGGCAAGATCTCACTTCGGGACGGGTTATTTCCGGTGGCAGCACGCTCACTATGCAGGTTGCTCGTCTGCTTGATCCTCACCCCAAAACATTTGGCGGCAAAATTCGCCAGCTCTGGCGCGCGTTGCAACTGGAATGGCATCTGTCTAAGCGTGAAATTCTGACCTTGTATCTTAACCGCGCTCCGTTTGGCGGTACGTTGCAGGGGATCGGTGCGGCAAGTTGGGCTTATCTCGGAAAGTCGCCTGCGAATTTAAGCTATTCCGAGGCGGCAATGCTGGCGGTTTTGCCGCAAGCGCCCAGCCGTCTTCGCCCGGATCGTTGGCCGGAGCGTGCCGAAGCCGCGCGTAATAAAGTGCTCGAACGGATGGCCGTGCAAGGTGTGTGGTCCCGTGAGCAGGTAAAAGAGTCAAGGGAAGAACCCATCTGGCTGGCACCCCGACAAATGCCGCAACTGGCACCGCTGTTTTCGCGCATGATGCTCGGTAAAAGCAAAAGCGACAAAATCGTTACTACGCTGGATGCCGGTCTTCAACGACGTCTGGAAGAACTGGCGCAAAACTGGAAAGGGCGGTTGCCACCGCGCAGCTCACTGGCGATGATCGTGGTTGATCATACCGATATGCGTGTTCGCGGCTGGGTGGGATCGGTTGATCTCAACGATGATTCACGCTTTGGTCATGTTGATATGGTCAATGCGATCCGATCGCCAGGATCGGTGCTCAAACCGTTTGTTTATGGTCTGGCGCTGGATGAAGGCTTGATCCACCCGGCATCACTGCTGCAAGACGTCCCCCGGCGCACCGGTGATTATCGACCAGGTAACTTTGATAGCGGTTTTCATGGCCCGATCAGCATGAGCGAGGCGCTGGTGCGCTCGCTGAACTTACCTGCTGTGCAGGTGCTGGAAGCCTATGGACCGAAACGGTTTGCGGCAAAGTTACGCAATGTTGGATTGCCGTTATATTTGCCCAACGGTGCTGCGCCGAATCTTTCACTCATTCTCGGCGGCGCTGGTGCAAAACTGGAAGATATGGCGGCAGCGTATACCGCGTTTGCTCGCCACGGCAAGGCAGGCAAATTGCGCTTACAGCCTGACGATCCGCTGCTTGAACGGCCTTTAATGTCGTCGGGGGCGGCGTGGATCATTCGCCGGATTATGGCTGATGAAGCGAAACCCTTGCCGGATAGTGCCTTGCCGCGCGTCGCCCCACTGGCATGGAAAACGGGCACCAGCTATGGCTATCGTGACGCCTGGGCGATTGGGGTTAACGCTCGCTATGTCATTGGGATCTGGACTGGCAGACCGGACGGCACGCCCGTTGTTGGTCAGTTTGGCTTTGCCAGTGCCGTACCATTGTTGAATCAGGTCAATAATATCTTACTGTCGCGCAGTGCGAATCTGCCGGAAGACCCGCGCCCGAACTCAGTCACTCGTGGCGTTATCTGCTGGCCGGGCGGACAGTCTTTGCCGGAAGGTGACGGTAACTGTCGCCGCCGCCTGGCAACCTGGCTGCTGGACGGGAGTCAGCCGCCAACTCTATTACTGCCGGAGCAGGAAGGCATTAATGGCATTCGTTTCCCCATCTGGCTGGATGAAAATGGCAAACGTGTTGCCGCTGATTGCCCGCAAGCGCGACAAGAAATGATAAATGTCTGGCCGCTACCGCTGGAACCCTGGCTGCCCGCATCAGAACGTCGCGCTGTGCGCTTACCACCGGCCTCGACAATTTGCCCGCCATACGGTCACGATGCCAAGCTCCCTCTGCAGCTGACAGGCGTTCGCGATGGCGCGATTATTAAACGTTTACCGGGCGCAGCGGAAGCGACTTTGCCGTTGCAATCAAGTGGAGGGGCAGGTGAACGCTGGTGGTTTCTGAATGGCGAACCGTTAACTGAACGCGGGCGCAACGTGACCCTGCATTTGACGGATAAAGGTGATTATCAATTGCTGGTGATGGATGATGTGGGGCAAATCGCGACAGTGAAATTTGTCATGCAATAGTCTGTTTTGCCCCTGATTGTTGCTAAAGCTCATTTTATTTTAAAAAAATGTTACCTTCATCAATAGTCAACGGCCCTGTTGCTCATTATAATCCGCGCCATCTCGTACGCTGGTACAGACAACAACAGAACAATTTACAGAGGTAAAAATGGCTATTGAACGTACTTTTTCCATCATCAAACCGAACGCGGTAGCAAAAAACGTCATTGGTAATATCTTTGCGCGCTTTGAAGCTGCAGGGTTCAAAATTGTCGGCACCAAAATGCTGCACCTGACCGTTGAACAGGCACGTGGCTTTTATGCTGAACACGATGGAAAACCGTTCTTTGATGGTCTGGTTGAATTCATGACCTCTGGCCCGATCGTGGTTTCCGTGCTGGAAGGTGAAAACGCCGTTCAGCGTCACCGCGATCTGCTGGGCGCGACCAATCCGGCAAACGCACTGGCTGGTACTCTGCGCGCTGATTACGCTGACAGCCTGACCGAAAACGGTACCCACGGTTCTGATTCCGTCGAATCTGCCGCTCGCGAAATCGCTTATTTCTTTGGCGAAGGCGAAGTGTGCCCGCGCACCCGTTAATAATTTCGTAAATGCCGCGTGCAAACGTGGCATCCGTGCGCCAGAATTTGTACAATGCAGCGCCCCCGGACGAGCAGCCGCTCACCGGGGCGTTTCTTTTTTCAACCCTCCAGGGGCCATAACGTGTAATAACGAGGCCGGAATAGCATATGTCTGAACAATTAGTCACACCTGAAAACGTCACCACGAAAGATGGAAAAATCAACCTGCTGGATCTCAACCGTCAGCAGATGCGGGAGTTTTTTAAAGATTTAGGTGAAAAACCCTTCCGCGCCGATCAGGTGATGAAGTGGATGTATCACTATTGCTGCGACAACTTTGATGAGATGACCGACATCAACAAAGTGTTGCGCGGCAAACTGAAAGAGGTGGCGGAGATCCGCGCACCGGAAGTGGTTGAAGAACAGCGTTCATCCGACGGCACCATTAAATGGGCGATCGCCGTTGGCGATCAGCGCGTCGAAACGGTGTATATCCCGGAAGACGACCGTGCCACGCTCTGCGTCTCTTCGCAGGTGGGGTGTGCGCTGGAGTGTAAATTCTGTTCCACCGCCCAGCAGGGCTTTAACCGCAACCTGCGGGTATCGGAAATTATTGGCCAGGTGTGGCGTGCGGCGAAAATCGTCGGCGCAGCAAAAGTCACCGGTCAGCGTCCGATCACTAACGTAGTGATGATGGGCATGGGCGAGCCGCTGCTCAACCTGAACAACGTCGTTCCGGCGATGGAAATCATGCTTGATGATTTCGGTTTTGGCCTGTCTAAACGTCGCGTCACGCTTTCTACTTCCGGTGTAGTTCCGGCGCTGGATAAACTGGGCGATATGATCGACGTTGCACTGGCAATTTCCCTGCACGCGCCGAACGACGAAATTCGTGACGAAATTGTGCCGATCAACAAAAAGTACAATATCGAAACGTTCCTTGCTGCGGTGCGCCGTTATCTGGAGAAATCCAACGCCAATCAGGGCCGTGTCACTATTGAGTATGTGATGCTTGACCACGTTAACGACGGCACTGAACACGCGCACCAACTGGCGGAACTGCTGAAAGATACGCCGTGTAAGATCAACCTGATCCCGTGGAACCCCTTCCCGGGCGCGCCGTATGGACGCAGCTCGAACAGCCGTATCGACCGTTTCTCAAAAGTGCTGATGAGCTACGGTTTCACCACTATTGTGCGTAAAACCCGTGGTGATGATATCGATGCTGCCTGTGGTCAGTTGGCGGGCGATGTTATCGACCGTACGAAACGTACCCTGCGTAAACGGATGCAGGGTGAAGCCATCGACATTAAAGCGGTCTGATAGCCATTACGCCACGGTTACTTTATGTACCGTGGCGTAATCTTTTATGAATGAAGTATTAAGTTGCAATTGTCTGGTCAATATTAACGGTGCGTTTTTGCTGACTTTAAGGCAGTATGTAACGATGCAACAGTAAGTTAGCCTTAGTGAATGTGGGCTTTGTCACGAGCACACAGACGGTCTTATACTGTATGATAACGGTTAACTTAACGGATGTTTCGCGGTGTGGGTGAGCATGATGGTTCACCGGCATCTCAATTCTCATTTAAACGTACCTGCAGCGAATGAATACTGAAGCCACGCACGACCAAAATGAAGCACTTACTACCGGCGCTCGCCTGCGTAATGCTCGCGAACAACTAGGACTTAGTCAGCAGGCCGTTGCCGAGCGACTTTGCCTGAAGGTTTCCACGGTACGCGACATTGAAGAAGATAAGGCACCCGCCGATCTTGCTTCAACATTCCTGCGCGGATATATCCGCTCTTATGCGCGTCTGGTACATATTCCAGAAGAAGAACTGCTGCCAGGGCTGGAAAAGCAGGCTCCACTACGGGCTGCGAAAGTTGCGCCGATGCAGAGTTTTTCCCTCGGTAAACGCCGCAAAAAACGTGACGGCTGGCTGATGACCTTCACCTGGCTGGTGTTGTTTGTGGTTATCGGCCTGAGCGGTGCCTGGTGGTGGCAAGACCACAAAGCTCAGCAGGAAGAGATCACCACTATGGCCGATCAATCTTCGGCGGAACTGAGCAGTAATAGCGAGCAGGGGCAGAGTGTTCCGTTAAATACGTCGACAACTACAGACCCGGCTACAACGTCCACGCCGCCAGCGTCTGTGGATACTACCGCAACCAACACGCAAACACCTGCCGTAACTGCGCCAGCACCAGCTGTTGATCCGCAACAGAATGCGGTTGTTTCGCCTTCGCAGGCAAATGTTGATACCGCCGCGACCCCGGCACCAACGGCAGCAACAACGCCAGATGGTGCTGCGCCGTTGCCAACCGATCAGGCTGGCGTGACCACGCCGGTGGCTGATCCGAATGCGCTGGTGATGAACTTTACTGCCGATTGCTGGCTGGAGGTCACTGATGCTACCGGTAAAAAATTGTTTAGCGGTATGCAGCGTAAAGACGGTAATTTGAACTTAACCGGCCTGGCACCGTACAAACTGAAAATTGGTGCGCCAGCCGCAGTACAGATCCAGTATCAAGGGAAACCTGTCGATCTGAGTCGTTTTATCAGAACTAACCAGGTTGCGCGTCTGACCCTCAATGCCGAACAATCACCGGCGCAGTAACAGACGGGTAACGCGGGAGATTTTTCATGCATAACCAGGCTCCAATTCAACGTAGAAAATCAACACGTATTTACGTTGGGAATGTGCCGATTGGCGATGGTGCTCCCATCGCCGTACAGTCCATGACCAATACGCGTACGACAGATGTCGAAGCAACGGTCAATCAAATCAAGGCGCTGGAACGCGTTGGCGCTGATATCGTCCGTGTCTCCGTACCGACGATGGACGCGGCAGAAGCGTTCAAACTCATCAAACAGCGGGTTAACGTGCCGCTGGTGGCTGACATCCACTTTGACTATCGCATTGCGCTGAAAGTAGCGGAATACGGCGTCGATTGTCTGCGTATTAACCCTGGCAATATCGGTAATGAAGAGCGTATTCGCATGGTGGTTGACTGTGCGCGCGATAAAAACATTCCGATCCGTATTGGCGTTAACGCCGGATCGCTGGAAAAAGATCTGCAAGAAAAGTATGGCGAACCGACGCCGCAGGCGTTGCTGGAATCCGCCATGCGCCATGTTGATCATCTCGATCGCCTGAACTTCGATCAGTTCAAAGTCAGCGTGAAAGCGTCTGACGTCTTCCTCGCTGTTGAGTCTTATCGTTTGCTGGCAAAACAGATCGATCAGCCGCTGCATCTGGGGATCACCGAAGCCGGTGGTGCACGCAGCGGGGCAGTAAAATCCGCCATTGGTTTAGGTCTGCTGCTGTCTGAAGGCATCGGCGACACGCTGCGCGTATCGCTGGCGGCCGATCCGGTCGAAGAGATCAAAGTCGGTTTCGATATTTTGAAATCGCTGCGTATCCGTTCGCGAGGGATCAACTTCATCGCCTGCCCGACCTGTTCGCGTCAGGAATTTGATGTTATCGGTACGGTTAACGCGCTGGAGCAACGCCTGGAAGATATCATCACTCCGATGGACGTTTCGATTATCGGCTGCGTGGTGAATGGCCCAGGTGAGGCGCTGGTTTCTACACTCGGCGTCACCGGCGGCAACAAGAAAAGCGGCCTCTATGAAGATGGCGTGCGCAAAGACCGTCTGGACAACAACGATATGATCGACCAGCTGGAAGCACGCATTCGTGCGAAAGCCAGTCAGCTGGATGAAGCGCGTCGAATTGACGTTCAGCAGGTTGAAAAATAATAACGTGATGGGAAGCGCCTCGCTTCCCGTGTATGATTGAACCCGCATGGCTCCCCAAACATTGAGGGAAGCGTTGAGGGTTCATTTTTATATTCAGAAAGAGAATAAACGTGGCAAAAAACATTCAAGCCATTCGCGGCATGAACGATTACCTGCCTGGCGAAACGGCCATCTGGCAGCGCATTGAAGGCACACTGAAAAACGTGCTCGGCAGCTACGGTTACAGTGAAATCCGCTTGCCGATTGTAGAGCAGACCCCGCTATTCAAACGTGCGATTGGTGAAGTCACCGACGTGGTTGAAAAAGAGATGTACACCTTTGAGGATCGCAATGGCGACAGCCTGACTCTGCGCCCTGAAGGGACGGCGGGCTGTGTACGCGCCGGCATCGAGCATGGTCTTCTGTACAATCAGGAACAGCGTCTGTGGTATATCGGGCCGATGTTCCGTCACGAGCGTCCGCAGAAAGGGCGTTATCGTCAGTTCCATCAGTTGGGCTGCGAAGTTTTCGGTCTGCAAGGTCCGGATATCGACGCTGAACTGATTATGCTCACCGCCCGCTGGTGGCGCGCGCTGGGTATTTCCGAGCACGTAACTCTTGAGCTGAACTCTATCGGTTCGCTGGAAGCACGCGCCAATTACCGCGATGCGCTGGTGACATTCCTTGAGCAGCATAAAGAAACGCTGGACGAAGACTGCAAACGCCGCATGTACACTAACCCGCTGCGCGTGCTGGATTCAAAAAATCCGGAAGTGCAGGCGCTTCTCAACGACGCTCCGGCATTAGGCGATTATCTGGACAAGGAATCTCGTGAGCATTTTGCCGGTCTGTGCAAACTGCTGGAGAGCGCGGGGATCGCTTACACCGTAAACCAGCGTCTGGTGCGTGGTCTGGATTACTATAACCGTACCGTTTTCGAGTGGGTGACTAACAGCCTCGGCTCCCAGGGCACCGTGTGTGCAGGCGGTCGTTATGACGGTCTGGTGGAACAACTGGGCGGTCGTGCAACACCGGCAGTCGGTTTTGCGATGGGCCTCGAACGTCTTGTATTGTTAGTTCAGGCCGTTAATCCGGAATTTAAAGCCGATCCTGTTGTCGATATATACCTGGTGGCTTCAGGTGCTGATACACAATCTGCGGCTATGGCATTAGCTGAGCGTCTGCGTGATGAATTACCGGGCGTGAAATTGATGACCAACCACGGCGGCGGCAACTTTAAGAAACAGTTTGCCCGTGCTGATAAATGGGGTGCCCGCGTTGCTGTGGTGCTGGGTGAGTCTGAAGTGGCTAACGGCACAGTAGTAGTGAAGGATTTGCGCTCTGGTGAGCAAACGGCAGTTGCGCAGGATAGCGTAGCCGCGCATTTGCGCACGTTACTGGGTTAAGGAAGGAGAAGGACAGCGTGGAAATTTACGAGAACGAAAACGACCAGGTAGAAGCGGTTAAACGCTTTTTTGCTGAAAATGGCAAAGCACTGGCTGTTGGGGTGATTTTGGGCGTTGGCGCACTGATTGGCTGGGGCTCCTGGGACAGCCATCAGGTTGATTCTGCACGCTCCGCTTCTCTTGCCTATCAAAATGCGGTTACCGCAGTGAGCGAAGGCAAACCGGATAGCATCCCGGCGGCGGAAAAATTTGCTGCTGAAAATAAAAATACTTATGGTGCGCTGGCTTCTTTGGAACTTGCGCAGCAATTTGTTGACAAAAATGAACTAGAGAAAGCTGCCGCCCAGTTACAACAGGGGCTGGCAGACACGAGCGATGAAAATCTCAAAGCCGTGATAAATCTGCGTCTTGCTCGCGTTCAGGTACAGCTCAAGCAGGCTGATGCCGCGCTGAAAACCCTTGATACCATCAAAGGTGAAGGGTGGGCTGCCATTGTTGCCGACCTGCGTGGTGAAGCATTGCTGAGCAAAGGTGATAAGCAAGGTGCGCGTAGTGCATGGGAAGCAGGCGTGAAAAGCGATGTTACTCCGGCACTGAGCGAAATGATGCAGATGAAAATTAATAATTTGTCCATCTGAGAGGGACCCGATGCAATTGCGTAAATTACTGCTGCCAGGACTGCTTTCCGTTACCCTTTTAAGCGGCTGTTCGCTGTTTAAGAAGATGTGGTAAAGATGTCCCCATTGCCAACCGTTGAAAACCAGTTTACGCCGACCACGGCGTGGAGTACTTCCGTTGGTAGCGGCATTGGCAACTTCTATTCCAATCTTCATCCGGCACTGGCGGACAACGTTGTCTATGCAGCGGACCGCGCTGGTTTGGTAAAAGCGCTGAATGCGGATGATGGCAAAGAAATCTGGTCTGTCAGCCTGGCCGAGAAAGATGGCTGGTTCTCTAAAGAGCCTGCATTACTTTCTGGCGGTGTGACCGTGTCTGGTGGGCATGTCTACATTGGCAGCGAAAAGGCGCAGGTTTACGCGCTGAATACCAGCGATGGTACTGTGGCATGGCAAACTAAAGTCGCGGGTGAAGCACTTTCGCGCCCGGTGGTCAGCGACGGTCTGGTGTTAATCCACACCAGTAACGGTCAGTTACAAGCGCTGAACGAAGCTGACGGCGCTGTCAAATGGACAGTTAACCTCGATATGCCTTCGCTCTCTTTGCGTGGCGAGTCTGCGCCGGCAACGGCTTTTGGTGCGGCCGTCGTGGGGGGCGATAATGGTCGCGTCAGCGCAGTGCTGATGGAACAGGGCCAGATGATTTGGCAGCAGCGTATTTCCCAGGCGACCGGTTCTACCGAAATTGACCGTCTGAGCGATGTTGACACGACTCCCGTCGTTGTTAACGGCGTTGTTTTCGCGCTGGCCTATAATGGTAACCTGACGGCGCTTGATCTGCGCAGTGGTCAGATTATGTGGAAACGCGAACTGGGTTCGGTGAATGATTTCATCGTCGACGGCAATCGCATCTATCTGGTCGATCAAAATGACCGGGTGATGGCGTTGACCATTGATGGCGGCGTTACGCTGTGGGCACAAAGCGATCTGCTGCATCGCCTGCTGACTTCTCCGGTGCTGTATAATGGCAACCTGGTGGTCGGTGACAGTGAAGGTTATCTGCACTGGATTAACGTCGAAGATGGTCGTTTCGTTGCCCAGCAAAAAGTTGATAGTTCCGGTTTCCAGACTGAACCGGTTGCCGCTGACGGCAAACTGCTGATCCAGGCAAAAGACGGAACCGTGTACTCTATTACACGTTAATCGTCTCTGTCGTTCACTTTGAAAACGGCTCCTGGACAGGGGCCGTTTTCCTGTTTTTAACAACGACGCGAATATAGCGTGCGTTGTCTGATGATTTATAAAAATGAGGCTTTAAACATGGTACCTGTGGTCGCGCTTGTCGGGCGCCCTAACGTAGGAAAATCCACGTTATTTAACCGTCTAACTCGCACCCGAGATGCGCTGGTTGCGGATTTCCCGGGTCTGACTCGTGACCGTAAGTACGGTCGTGCGGAAATTGAAGGCCGTGAGTTTATCTGTATTGATACCGGCGGGATTGATGGCACAGAAGACGGTGTAGAAACCCGCATGGCGGAACAGTCGCTGCTGGCGATTGAAGAAGCGGACGTCGTACTGTTTATGGTGGATGCGCGCGCGGGCCTGATGCCGGCAGATGAAGCGATTGCCAAACATCTGCGCTCCCGTGAAAAACCGACCTTCCTGGTGGCAAACAAAACTGACGGTCTGGATCCCGATCAGGCAGTGGTTGATTTCTACTCGCTTGGTTTAGGTGAAATCTACCCGATCGCCGCGTCTCACGGTCGTGGCGTATTAAGTCTGCTGGAGCATGTGCTGCTGCCGTGGATGGAAGATCTCGCACCGCAAGAGGAAGTCGACGAAGACGCTGAATACTGGGCGCAATTTGAAGCGGAAGAGAACGGCGAAGAAGAAGAGGAAGACGACTTCGACCCGCAAAGTCTGCCGATCAAACTGGCGATTGTGGGTCGTCCGAACGTAGGTAAGTCTACACTCACTAACCGTATTCTTGGTGAAGAGCGCGTTGTTGTTTATGACATGCCTGGCACGACGCGTGACAGCATCTACATCCCAATGGAACGCGATGGACGTGAGTATGTGCTCATTGACACCGCTGGCGTACGTAAACGCGGCAAAATCACCGATGCTGTAGAGAAATTTTCCGTAATCAAAACGTTGCAGGCCATTGAAGACGCCAACGTGGTGATGTTAGTGATTGATGCGCGCGAAGGTATTTCCGATCAGGATCTCTCGCTGCTGGGCTTTATTCTCAATAGTGGGCGTTCACTTGTCATTGTGGTGAATAAGTGGGATGGCCTGAGCCAGGAAGTGAAAGAGCAGGTGAAAGAAACGCTGGACTTCCGTCTGGGCTTTATCGATTTTGCTCGTGTGCACTTTATCTCTGCCTTGCACGGCAGTGGTGTTGGTAACTTGTTTGAATCAGTACGTGAAGCGTATGACAGCTCCACCCGTCGTGTGGGGACCTCTATGCTGACGCGCATCATGACGATGGCTGTTGAAGATCACCAACCGCCGCTGGTACGCGGTCGTCGTGTGAAGCTGAAATATGCCCACGCTGGTGGTTATAACCCGCCGATTGTGGTGATTCACGGTAATCAGGTGAAAGACCTGCCTGATTCCTACAAGCGCTACTTGATGAACTACTTCCGCAAATCGCTGGACGTAATGGGATCGCCGATTCGTATTCAGTTCAAAGAAGGGGAAAACCCGTATGCGAACAAGCGTAACACCCTGACGCCAACCCAGATGCGTAAACGTAAGCGTCTGATGAAGCACATCAAGAAAAATAAATAATTATCCGTAAGTATTTTATCTGCCATTCCCTCTATGAATGTAGAGGGATGGCTACCGGAGGAATTCATATGGAACTGCATTGTCCACAATGTCAGCATGTGCTTGATCAGGATAACGGCCATGCGCGTTGCCCATCCTGCGGGGAAATTATTGAAATGAAAGCTCTTTGTCCAGACTGCCATCAACCGTTGCAGGTGTTAAAAGCCTGCGGTGCAGTAGATTACTTCTGTCAGCACGGGCATGGCTTGATATCGAAAAAACGCGTTGAATTCGTGCTGGCTTAATGCACCTTTTTACGCGATTTTTTTACCGGCTGGATGTTTTTTACTTCACTTTCTATCCAGCCGTCTTCCAGACGTGTGGTTAGCATTTCACCCGCTTTAACTTGCTTCACTTTTTTCAGTACATTGCCGTCAGTAGCAGTAGTAACGCTGTATCCACGCGCCAGCGTTGACAGTGGGCTTACGGCTTCGAGGTGCGTTACTGCATTACCGAAACGTTCACGCGTGGCGCTAAGCTGTACGCGCAGGGTTTCTGCTAAACGATATTCCAGTTGCTGAATGCGCGTTTGCGCGCGATGAATCTTCGGCTGTGGATTTTGCTGATTCAGCCGCTGTGTTAACCGCTGCTGCTGTTGCCCGGTACGCTTAAGTTGATTTTCCAGCGCAAAGCTCATCCGCTTTTGCAGGCGCTCAAGCATGGTTTGCTGGCGTGCCAGCCGGAGCTGCGGATGCTGTTGCTGTAATCGGTGATGGATCTGCGTAAAGCGACGCGTGCGGTTGGCGAGATAATAATCCATCGCCATCTCCAGCCGTTGACGGGTCGATTGCACCTGGCGCAGTAACTCTTGCTGATTACGGCTCACTACTTCAGCGGCGGTAGACGGCGTTGGCGCACGCAGATCGGCAACAAAATCGGCAATGGTCACATCCGTCTCATGCCCGACGGCGCTGACGACCGGAATGCGGCTGGCAAAAATCGCCCGCGCTACGCGTTCGTCGTTAAAACTCCATAAATCTTCCAGCGAACCGCCGCCGCGCCCAACGATCAACACGTCGCACTCATTGCGCTGATTCGCCAGTTCAATGGCGCGAACAATTTGCCCCGGTGCGTCATCGCCCTGAACGGCGGTGGGGTAGATGATCACCGGTAGAGAAGGATCGCGACGTTTTAACACATGCAAAATATCATGTAGCGCAGCACCGGTTTTTGAGGTGATCACACCAACGCAATGCGCAGGGGAGGGAAGTGGTTTTTTGTATTGCTGATCGAACAAACCTTCAGCCTGCAACTTCGCTTTGAGCTGTTCGTACTTCTGTTGCAGCAGCCCTTCACCGGCCGGCTGCATACTCTCAACGATTATCTGGTAGTCACCGCGCGGCTCGTAGAGCGTAATATTGGCGCGAACTAAAACTTGTTGTCCATGCTGTGGACGGAAGGTCACCCGGCGGTTGCTGTTGCGGAACATCGCGCAGCGTACCTGGGCGGTGTCGTCTTTGAGTGTAAAGTACCAGTGACCGGAAGCCGGTTGTGTGAAATTAGAGATTTCGCCGCTGATCCAAACCTGTCCCATTTCATGCTCAAGCAGCAGACGAACCGTTTGATTCAGGCGACTAACGGTAAAAATTGCAGGGGATTGAGAAGGTAACATGTGAGCGAGATCAAATTCTAAATCAGCAGGTTATTCAGTCGATAGTAACCCGCCCTTCGGGGATAGCAAGCATTTTTTGCAAAAAGGGGTAGATGCAATCGGTTACGCTCTGTATAATGCCGCGGCAATATTTATTAACCACTCTGGTCGAGATATTGCCCATGCTACGTATCGCTAAAGAAGCTCTGACGTTTGACGACGTTCTCCTCGTTCCTGCTCATTCTACCGTTCTGCCGAATACTGCTGACCTCAGCACCCAGCTGACGAAAACTATTCGTCTGAATATCCCTATGCTTTCCGCAGCAATGGATACCGTAACGGAAGCGCGCCTGGCTATTGCTCTGGCTCAGGAAGGCGGTATCGGCTTTATCCACAAAAACATGTCCATTGAACGCCAGGCAGAAGAAGTTCGCCGTGTGAAAAAACACGAATCTGGTGTGGTGACTGATCCGCAGACTGTTCTGCCAACCACGACGCTGCGCGAAGTGAAAGAACTGACTGAGCGTAACGGTTTTGCGGGCTATCCGGTCGTTACCGAAGAAAACGAACTGGTGGGTATTATCACCGGTCGTGACGTGCGTTTTGTTACCGACCTGAACCAGCCGGTTAGCGTTTACATGACGCCGAAAGAGCGTCTGGTCACCGTGCGTGAAGGTGAAGCCCGTGAAGTGGTGCTGGCAAAAATGCACGAAAAACGCGTTGAAAAAGCGCTGGTGGTTGATGACGAATTCCACCTGATCGGCATGATCACCGTGAAAGACTTCCAGAAAGCGGAACGTAAACCGAACGCCTGTAAAGACGAGCAAGGCCGTCTGCGTGTTGGTGCTGCAGTTGGCGCAGGTGCGGGTAACGAAGAGCGTGTTGACGCGCTGGTTGCCGCTGGCGTTGACGTTCTGCTGATCGACTCCTCCCACGGTCACTCAGAAGGCGTTTTGCAGCGTATCCGTGAAACCCGTGCTAAATATCCGGATCTGCAAATCATCGGCGGCAACGTGGCAACAGCTGCAGGTGCACGCGCTTTGGCAGAAGCTGGTTGCAGCGCGGTTAAAGTCGGTATCGGCCCTGGTTCTATCTGTACGACTCGTATCGTTACTGGCGTAGGTGTTCCGCAGATCACTGCCGTTGCTGACGCAGTTGAAGCCCTGGAAGGCACCGGTATTCCGGTTATCGCAGATGGTGGTATTCGCTTCTCCGGCGACATCGCCAAAGCTATCGCCGCTGGCGCAAGCGCGGTGATGGTAGGTTCCATGCTGGCGGGTACTGAAGAATCTCCGGGTGAAATCGAACTCTACCAGGGCCGTTCTTACAAATCTTACCGTGGTATGGGTTCCCTGGGCGCGATGTCCAAAGGTTCCTCTGACCGTTATTTCCAGAGCGATAACGCTGCCGACAAACTGGTGCCGGAAGGTATCGAAGGTCGCGTAGCTTATAAAGGTCGCCTGAAAGAGATCATTCACCAGCAGATGGGCGGCCTGCGCTCCTGTATGGGTCTGACCGGCTGTGGTACTATCGACGAACTGCGTACTAAAGCGGAGTTTGTACGTATCAGCGGTGCGGGCATTCAGGAAAGCCACGTTCACGACGTGACCATTACTAAAGAGTCCCCGAACTACCGTCTGGGCTCCTGATTCTCTTCGCCCGACTTCATGTCGGGCGATTTATATTATCTGTTTCACTTGCCTCGGAATAAGCGTCAATGACGGAAAACATTCATAAGCATCGCATCCTCATTCTGGACTTCGGTTCTCAGTACACTCAACTGGTTGCGCGCCGCGTGCGTGAGCTGGGTGTTTACTGCGAACTGTGGGCGTGGGATGTGACAGAAGCACAAATTCGTGACTTCAATCCAAGCGGCATTATTCTTTCCGGCGGCCCGGAAAGCACCACCGAAGAAAACAGCCCGCGTGCGCCGCAGTATGTCTTTGAAGCAGGCGTACCGGTATTCGGCGTTTGCTATGGCATGCAGACCATGGCAATGCAGTTGGGCGGTCACGTTGAAGCCTCTAACGAACGTGAATTTGGCTACGCGCAGGTTGAAGTCGTAAACGACAGCGCACTGGTTCGCGGTATCGAAGATGCGCTGACCGCAGACGGTAAACCGCTGCTCGATGTCTGGATGAGCCACGGCGATAAAGTTACCGCTATCCCGTCCGACTTCGTCACCGTAGCCAGCACCGAAAGCTGCCCGTTTGCCATTATGGCTAACGAAGAAAAACGCTTCTATGGCGTACAGTTCCACCCGGAAGTGACTCACACCCGCCAGGGTATGCGCATGCTGGAGCGTTTTGTGCGTGATATCTGCCAGTGTGAAGCCCTGTGGACGCCAGCGAAAATTATCGACGATGCTGTAGCTCGCATCCGCGAGCAGGTAGGCGACGATAAAGTCATCCTCGGCCTCTCTGGTGGTGTGGATTCCTCCGTAACCGCAATGCTGCTGCACCGCGCTATCGGTAAAAACCTGACTTGCGTATTCGTCGACAACGGCCTGCTGCGTCTCAACGAAGCAGAGCAGGTGCTGGATATGTTTGGCGATCACTTTGGTCTTAACATTGTTCACGTACCGGCAGAAGATCGCTTCCTGTCAGCGCTGGCTGGCGAAAACGATCCGGAAGCAAAACGTAAAATCATCGGGCGCGTTTTCGTTGAAGTATTCGATGAAGAAGCGCTGAAACTGGAAGACGTGAAGTGGCTGGCACAGGGCACCATCTACCCTGACGTTATCGAATCTGCGGCGTCTGCAACCGGTAAAGCACACGTCATCAAATCTCACCACAACGTGGGCGGCCTGCCGAAAGAGATGAAGATGGGCCTGGTTGAACCGCTGAAAGAGCTGTTCAAAGACGAAGTGCGTAAGATTGGTCTGGAGCTGGGTCTACCGTACGACATGCTGTACCGTCACCCGTTCCCGGGACCAGGCCTTGGCGTTCGTGTTCTGGGTGAAGTGAAGAAAGAGTACTGTGACCTGCTGCGCCGTGCTGACGCCATCTTCATTGAAGAACTGCGTAAAGCGGACCTGTACGACAAAGTCAGCCAGGCGTTCACCGTCTTCCTGCCAGTACGTTCCGTTGGCGTAATGGGCGATGGTCGTAAGTATGACTGGGTTGTCTCTCTGCGTGCTGTCGAAACCATCGACTTTATGACCGCACACTGGGCGCATCTGCCGTACGATTTCCTCGGTCGTGTTTCCAACCGCATTATCAATGAAGTGAACGGTATTTCTCGCGTGGTGTATGACATCAGCGGCAAGCCGCCAGCTACCATTGAGTGGGAATGATTTGACCCTGCACTATGAATGAACAAAACCCTCTGTTACTACAGAGGGTTTTTTATCTTCAAGAATCATAGGCTTGAAGTTACTAACATCGATTAATTAAACCAGCTTTCCGATTTGTTCTCTTCTGCTTTGCCCACGCTTTTCATCAGATCGCGACCGCCTTCAGTCATATTTCTGTTGGCGTCAGCTTCAGATTGCACCACATCGGTTTGCGCAGCTTTGTGCTTCAGTTCCTGATCGATAAATTCGTTTTCGCGCTTAACGCGGGCTTCTTCTTTCGCCAGCGCCAGTTTTTGTTTCTGAATCTCTAAGCTGCGTAGCTCATCTTCATAACTTTGATCGCGTTTTTTGTCCGCAGTGGCTTCGGCGTCCAGTTTATCCTGACGAGCTTTCTTATTTGCCGCTGCCGTTGCCGCTCTTTTGTTAGCGGCCTGGGCATTTGCGCGACGTTGCTTCTCTTGCTGGATTTCCCTGTTGCGCTCCGCGACCCATTCGTCATGCTGCCTTTGCTCTTCATTTTTACCTTGCTGTTCCGCTTCTGCGACAGCAGAGAGTTGATCCTGCAATGATGAGGCGATAGCCGGATAGCTTAAGGAGGCTAAGATGGCGCAAAGAAAAACTTTCTTCATGACTCCTCCTGATTATTAGCTCTTTTCAGGACATTTGGTATTTGGCTGAATACGCGTTTCGTTATACGTCGTGGTAATAACAACGGCTAAACCTGTCGTAAACTGGCACTCTTTACCCACCTGGGTAGAGGTATACACTTTGGTGCCTTCCTTATAGGTTAAAGAAACACCTTCCACTAAGGTTTTATCATTCACCATAGAACCCGCTGCCGCGCCTACAGCTCCGCCGCCAACTGCACCTGCCGTCGTTCCGGAATTGCTGCCAGACCCGACGTTGTGGCCGATAACACCGCCAGCGACTGCGCCAATAAGCGCGCCGAAGGCTTGTGCGTTCCGTTTATTTTGGGAGTTGTCTACGGCAACTTTTGCGGGAAGAATGGAAATAATATTAACGGTTTTAGTTTCTTGTTTGGTATTCAGTTGATCGGTTTGATAAACATCGGCAGCATGATCGTCAGCATTTGACTGGCATCCTGCCAGAGTGAATGACGCTAACATTGCCACAGGCAGAAGACATTTTTTAAATTTCATCACTATTCCTTGTTATACACATTACGAAAAATAAGACATTTAAGATCATCAAAAGAGGAAAGTAAATGTATTGCGTATAAAGGGATAGATTAAATTTATTAAAATTCACGCAGGGAATAATTTATAAAAATATATCATTACAACATATATATTAATTTTATATTTATTTCGCAGCCAAACAGGATAAACATCAGTCAGGACAAAGACGTAAAATTTAAGATGAAAGAATATCTGCCGCTTTGATAATCCCAAAGAGCAAAAGCATCCGACAGCGAAGTGCCGTTAGGTTCTGTGAAAGTGGAGAAGGTAACCGCTAACGTTGTACCGGTGATTCGACGGAGAGTGTGGATTGCTGAGCTTCTTTTTTGCTCTGATGGTGCTGCCAGGCACCGACGGACGAGTAGATAAAACGGCCAAAGAAGAAGATAAAGCTGATGAGCAGTACGATACGGGTCATGCGACTGTTAAATCGGTGTCGTTTTCGCATACTGGTTGCCTGACTCACAAAAGGTTCCTTGAAGTATGTCCCACGCTGTGGACGGTACTTACATTAAGGCACAACAGGACAAAATGGTCAATTCTTCGTTATGTAAAAAAGCGTCAGTGGATACATATTTTAATGTTATGGAAGTTAATTTAATTATTTACAATGATGATGTAATAATGATGAATTAACATGATAAACGTAATAATTCATTAATCAGGGTTATTTTGTTTGATATATATCAATTGGAACTTTCATATGACACTTAGAATCAATGCTCTCTGTAGTGATGAATAATCATCATTCGAAGTCAGGTGGGATGCCTGTCTGAATACACCTCCTTCAGGATGTGGGGGATTCTGCTGAGCATCTATGAAACTGAATGCAACTTATATAAAAATACGTGATAAATGGTGGGGGCTTCCGCTGTTCCTGCCTTCTTTAATCTTGCCCATTTTCGCCCACATTAATACTTTCGCGCATATTTCTTCCGGTGAGGTTTTTCTCTTTTATCTGCCTCTGGCACTGATGATCAGCATGATGATGTTTTTCAGCTGGGCGGCATTGCCAGGGATCGCCTTAGGGATTTTTGTCCGCAAATATGCAGAGCTGGGTTTTTACGAAACGCTATCATTAACGGCTAATTTTATTATCATTATCATTCTCTGTTGGGGCGGTTACAGGGTCTTTACTCCCCGGCGTAACAACGTTTCACATGGTGATACCCGTTTAATTTCCCAGCGTATATTCTGGCAGATTGTGTTTCCTGCAACGCTGTTTCTGATACTTTTCCAGTTTGCTGCATTTGTAGGATTACTGGCGAGCAGAGAAAATCTGGTCGGTGTCATGCCTTTTAACCTCGGGACTTTAATCAATTATCAGGCCTTACTGGTGGGTAATCTGATCGGTGTCCCGCTGTGCTACTTCATCATTCGGGTAGTGCGAAATCCATTTTATTTACGTAGCTATTATTCGCAATTAAAACAGCAGGTTGATGCCAAAGTCACCAAAAAAGAGTTCGCGCTCTGGCTACTGGCATTAGGTGCTTTATTGTTGCTGTTATGCATGCCGTTAAATGAAAAAAGCACAATTTTTAGCACCAATTATACCTTGTCATTATTGCTGCCCCTGATGATGTGGGGAGCGATGCGCTATGGTTATAAGCTGATTTCGCTGCTCTGGGCGGTCGTGTTGATGATCAGCATCCACAGCTATCAAAATTACATTCCCATTTATCCTGGCTATACCACGCAGCTGACCATAACCTCCTCCAGTTATCTGGTATTCTCTTTTATTGTCAATTATATGGCTGTACTGGCAACTCGTCAGCGAGCGGTAGTCAGACGCATTCAGCGGCTTGCGTATGTGGACCCGGTGGTTCATCTGCCAAATGTTCGCGCCCTGAATCGCGCGTTGCGTGATGCCCCCTGGTCTGCGCTTTGTTATTTACGCATCCCTGGCATGGAAATGCTGGTTAAGAACTATGGCATCATGCTGCGGATTCAATACAAGCAAAAACTTTCTCACTGGCTGTCACCCTTGCTGGAACCGGGTGAAGATGTTTATCAGCTTTCGGGTAACGATCTCGCGCTGCGGCTGAATACAGAATCGCACCAGGAGCGCATTACCGCACTGGATAGCCATCTCAAGCAATTTCGTTTCTTTTGGGATGGCATGCCGATGCAACCGCAGATTGGCGTCAGTTACTGCTATGTGCGCTCGCCAGTGAATCATATCTACCTGCTGCTGGGAGAGCTAAATACGGTCGCCGAACTTTCCATCGTGACCAACGCCCCGGAAAATATGCAGCGTCGCGGGGCAATGTATTTGCAACGCGAATTGAAAGATAAAGTCGCGATGATGAATCGACTACAGCAGGCGCTGGAACACAACCATTTTTTCCTGATGGCCCAGCCGATTACCGGTATGCGTGGTGATGTTTACCATGAAATTCTTCTGCGCATGAAAGGTGAGAATGATGAACTGATCGGCCCCGATAGCTTCTTGCCGGTCGCGCACGAATTTGGTTTATCGTCGAGTATCGACATGTGGGTCATTGAGCATACGCTGCAATTTATGGCTGAAAACAGAGCGAAGATGCCCGCTCACCGTTTTGCTATTAATCTGTCTCCAACCTCGGTATGTCAGGCTCGTTTTCCTGTTGAAGTCAGTCAGTTGCTGGCTAAATATCAGATTGAAGCGTGGCAACTTATTTTTGAAGTCACCGAAAGTAATGCTCTGACCAATGTTAAGCAGGCGCAAATCACCTTGCAGCATCTTCAGGAATTAGGCTGCCAGATTGCGATTGATGATTTCGGCACCGGCTACGCCAGCTATGCGCGGCTTAAAAATGTGAATGCCGATCTGCTTAAAATTGACGGCAGTTTTATCCGCAATATTGTGTCAAATAGTCTGGATTATCAGATAGTGGCATCGATTTGCCACCTGGCGCGAATGAAGAAAATGCGGGTAGTGGCAGAGTACGTTGAAAACGAAGAGATCCGCGAGGCGGTGCTCTCTTTGGGGATCGATTATATGCAGGGTTATCTTATTGGTAAGCCGCAACCGTTAATTGATACGCTGAATGAAATCGAACCCATTCGCGAAAGTGCCTGAATAATGCGGGCCGACATTTCTCGTCGGCCCGCAAAGCATTAAGCGGCGATTTCAGGTGTACTTTCTTCTTCAATTTTCAACCGCCAGCCAGCCACGCCTTCCCAGTATTCTTGCTCCTTTTCCAGATCAAGCAGTACCAGCGCATTCTGACTAAACCAGTCATGCGGGAAACGCAGTGTCCAGTGACTGTCATCAGTAATCAGTGTCAATGTTGGCGGTGTGGTGGTTGCCTGACGTTGATTGTTTAGTAATACGCCAAGGCGCAATAGCTGTATCAGTGGCAGGAACTGTTTCTTCTTAAACAAGGTAAAGCGCGGCAGATCGTCGAGCTTAATCGCTTTACGGTGATAGCGCACCAGTGTCGCCATCATCAGCTGCTGTTCCTGATTAAAACCCGGCAAGTCACTGTTTTGCAGAATATAAGCGGAGTGGCGATGCAAACCGCTGTGGTTGATATTCAACCCGACCTCATGCAGCATGGCGGCCCATCGCAGTAGCGCCTCCAGTTGCGGATGCGCCAGCTTCGGTTGCTGTTCCCGCCACTGTTCGTACATTTGCATAGTGGTATCCAGCACCCGTCGGGCCTGCTCGCTGTCGATGTGATACTGGTTGGCGAGGCTGCTGGCGGTGCGACTACGCACATCCTGATGACGGAAACGTCCTTCCATTTCATACAGTACGCCTTCGCGTAAAGCCCCGTCAGAAAGGCGCAGTTCACGGATGGCTAAAGCATCAAACACACCGCATAAAATCGCCAGTCCAGGAACGAAGACTGTTTTCCGCTCTTCGGAAAGACCCGGTAAACTCAGCGATGCGAAATTACGGTGACGTAAAACTTCTTTTACCAGTTTTTCCAGACGTTCCGGGGTAATTATCCCGTCTTTCTCGCCCATTTCCATTAACACTTCATGGGCGGCTTTTATGGTACCGGAAGCGCCCATTGCCACGTTCCAGCCCTGAATACGGAATTGCCAGGTTAAAGTTTCCAGTTTTTGTGCTGCCGCCATGCGAGCGCGCTGAAAATTCTCTTTATTGATGACCCCGCCAGGGAAATAAAGCTGGGCAAAGCTGACACACCCCATCCGGCGGCTTTCAACGAGAATAGGTTCGAAATTTTCACCAATCACCAGTTCCGTAGATCCGCCGCCAATATCAATAACCAGTTTGCGACCTTTTTCCGGTTGGGTATGTTCCACGCCCATAAAAATCAGACGGGCTTCTTCATTACCGGAAATAATTTCAATCGGGTAGGGAATGACCTTTTCCGCGCGTTTCAGAAAGTCAGTGGCGTTCAGCGCCTGACGCAGTGTATGGGTGCCAACTATACAGACGCTGGCAGGAGAAAACCCTTGTAGCCGTTCGGCAAACAGCGACAGACAGTTCAAACCGCGCGTCATTGCCTCTTCACTCAACATATTATCTGGCCCCAGGCCGTCCGCCAGATGCACCCGCTGTTTCAGGCGGCCAATAATCTGCATGGCACCATCTACCACACGGGCTATGACCATGTGAAAACTGTTTGAACCAAGATCGACCGCAGCAAACTCCTGCGGACGAGGGGATTTATCGTGTATTGGCATAGGGTTATTCAGGTTGTTCGAGTGATTTGATGTAGTCATAAATCGCCAACTGCGCCCGTACTTTGCGGCGATTGCCGCGGGGAACGTAGCGATTACTGAGTTCTTTATCGATATAACGTGCTTTGACCGTATCGCTGAACAATATGTCGATGATGTCCAGCACCCGCTGCTTCAGGCGCGGATCGAGCAGCGGTGTCGCCACTTCAATACGATAATCAATATTGCGCGTCATCCAGTCGGCGGAAGAAAGGTAGACCTTTTTATCGCCGCCATTTTCAAAAATATAAACCCGGTCATGTTCAAGGTAACGGTCAACAATACTGATGGCACGAATGTTGTCGCTAATGCCTTCCAGATTGGGGATCAGCGAACACATTCCGCGAACCAGCAGATTAACCGGTACGCCGGAGCTGGAGGCCGCATACAGACGATCAACCAGGCCTTTATCGACAAGGTTATTTAGCTTCAGGGTGATACCACTGGGCAGCCCTTGCTGCGCGTTGGCGATTTCGCGGTCTACCATTTCATATAACAGACGGCGAGAGTTTTGCGGTGACACCATTAAATAATCAAATGTCACCGGGCGGTATGGGTTTTCAATAAAGTTAAATACCCGCCGTACTTCGTTGGTGATACGCGCATCTGCGGTCAGCAACGAATAGTCAGTATAAAGACGCGCGGTTTTTTCGTTAAAGTTCCCGGTCCCGATGTGTGCGTAACGCACCACTTCACCGTTTTCTTTTCGTGAAATCAGGAACAGTTTGGCGTGAATTTTCAGCCCCGGCGCAGAGAAGATAACGTGCACGCCTGCTTCGGTCAGGCGCTTCGCCCAGTGAATGTTAGCTTCTTCGTCGAAACGCGCCTGTAACTCAACCACCACGGTGACTTTCTTACCGTTATGTGCGGCGTGGATCATCGAGTCGATGATGCGTGAATCTTTCGCCACGCGGTAAATGTTAATTTTAATCGCCAGTACGCTCGGGTCGAACGAAGCCTGACGCAGCAGTTCCAGCACATGCTCAAAGGTGTGATAAGGATAATAGAGCAACACATCGCGTTCGCGAATGGCATCAAAACCATTGCGGAACTGGGCTTTATCAAACCAAATATGGCGTAAACGCGGCAGTGGTTTGTTCACCAGATTGGCTTTGCCGACATTGGGGAAATTAATAAAGTCTTTAAAATTATGATAACGACCGCCGGGGACGATGGAGTCGTAGCGGGAAATAGTCAGTTTTTCGCGTAACACTTCAACCAGCGCATTGGGCATATCGCGCTGATAAACAAAACGCACCGGCTCAGCAGTTAAACGCTGCTTGAGACTGGAAGACATTAACTCCATCAGGCTGGCTTCCATCTCATGCACTAAATCGTATTCGGCATCGCGGGTCATCTTCATTGAATAGGCATTCAGCGCGTCATAATCAAAGAAGCCTTTGAAAATATCATCGAGGCAGTAACGCAGAATGTTATCCAAAAGAATCATCGGCTTGCGTCGACGCGGTGCTTCTGGCGGTAAATTCACAAAGCGCGGCACTTTATCTGATGGGATCTCCAGCAGCGCGTAACGGATGGTATCGCCACGGATAATTTCCACCGCCAGATAGGTGTAATCATCTTTCAGGAACTGCACTAAGTCAGTGTCAGGATTGATTAAAATCGGCGTAATGTGCTGACGCAGATACTGCTTAAAATAATGACGCAGCCAGTTTTGTTGATTGACGGAGAGCTGGCGTTCATTAATCAGGAAGATCTGGTTGCGCGCCATCTCCAGCAATAGCTCGTTGTAGAGGCCGTCGAATTCCTGATCGGCTTTCAGCACCCGGGACTGAATTTTGCCCAGTAAATGGCGGGAATGAGAGTTGGAGCCTTGTTCTTCGCTAATAATGATGCGTCGCTTCAGTTCAGCGAAGCGGACTTTATAGAACTCATCAAGGTTATTGGAATAGATCCCCAGGAAACGCATCCTTTCAATCAGCGGGTTAGATTTGTCCGCCGCTTCCTGAAGCACGCGTTCATTGAACGATAACCAACTGAGCTCTTTTTCGATGTATAGCTTTTCCTGACCCATTACCACTTTTACTCCGTTTTATTCACGGGACACTGCCTGGATATTATGGCGAGCAATATTGGCAGATGTCCAACTATGCCAGAAAAGGGGGAAAAAAACTGCTGGAGCTTGCGATTTACAGGTGAATTGAAAAACGCCAGCGGCAGAGCTGGCGCTTTAACTACGGGGCATTACTCGTCGGCAGCGTAGCCCTGCGGCGGCAGACGTTGACCATCCAGCCACGCGGCGTTTTCGTGCATTTTCAGACGACCATAGGCAAACCAGCTAATCACCAGTGGATAAATAGCGTGTTCCTGGGTTTGCACGCGGGCGGTGATGTCATCTTCCGTATCACCAGCAAATACCGGGACTTTCGCCTGTAAAATAACCGGGCCACCGTCCAGTTCATCGGTGACGAAATGCACCGATGTACCGTGCTCTTCATCACCATTTTCCAGCGCCTGACGATGGGTGTGTAATCCGGGATATTTCGGCAGCAGAGAAGGGTGAATGTTCAGCAAACGCCCGGCATAGTGGGAGACAAACGCCGGGCTGAGAATGCGCATAAAACCAGCCAGCACGACCACATCGGGTGCGTACATGTCGATTTCATGAATCAACTCCCGGTCATAGGCTTCACGACTGTCAAACGCGCTGGCGATGAGCGTATGCGTTGCAATACCCGCCTGGCGGGCGCGTTCAAGGCCGAACGCGTCGGCCTTATTGCTGAAAACTGCCCGTACGGTGCCTTTAATTTTGTTAGTTTTACAGGCGTCAATAATTGCCTGTAAATTACTTCCGTTGCCGGAAATAAGCACCACAATATTCATTATTCGATAACCACGCGTTGTTCGGAATCAGAGGCTTTGATGATACCGATTTTCCACGCGTTTTCACCGTTGGAGTTTAGCAGGGCGAGGGCTTTGTCCACTTCCGGAGCAGGCAGGGCGATAATCATCCCGACGCCGCAGTTGAAGGTGCGATACATTTCATGGCGCTCAACGTTACCTGCCGTTTGCAGCCAGTTGAACACTTCCGGCCACTGCCAGGAAGATTCATCAATCACTGCCTGAGTATTATCTGGCAATACGCGTGGAATGTTTTCCCAGAAGCCGCCGCCGGTCAGGTGCGCAATGGCATGCACATCGACCTTTTCAATCAACTCCAGCACTGACTTCACGTAAATGCGGGTCGGTGCCAGCAGATGATCGGCTAATGGCTTACCATCAAGTTCGGTGGTTTGCGGATCACAACCGCTGACTTCAAGAATTTTGCGCACCAGCGAATAGCCGTTCGAGTGCGGACCGCTGGAACCGAGTGCAATCAGCACATCGCCGTCGCTGACTTTAGAGCCGTCGATGATTTCTGATTTTTCTACCACGCCAACGCAGAAACCCGCGACATCGTAATCCTCACCGTGATACATCCCCGGCATTTCTGCCGTTTCGCCACCCACCAGTGAACAGCCCGATTGCAGACATCCTTCCGCGATACCGCTGATCACCGCTGAAGCGGTATCAACATCCAGTTTTCCGGTTGCGTAATAGTCGAGGAAAAACAGCGGCTCTGCACCTTGCACCACCAGGTCATTAACGCACATGGCGACCAGATCAATACCAATGGTGTCGTGACGTTTTAAGTCCATCGCCAGACGCAGCTTGGTACCTACGCCGTCAGTACCGGAAACCAGCACAGGTTCACGATATTTTTGCGGCAATGCACACAGCGCACCGAAGCCGCCAAGACCGCCCATCACTTCCGGACGACGCGTTTTCTTCACTACGCCTTTGATTCTTCCAACCAGAGCATTACCCGCGTCAATATCAACACCGGCATCTTTGTAGCTAAGAGAGGTTTTATCGGTCACTGCTTGGGTCCCCACGCGTTACTTGCGGTAGAAAAATAAAATTCGGCGCAATTCTAACAGGGAAAGCAAACGTTTGCGAGACTGCTTTACACAACCTTTTTGCACGTCTTTTGCCCAGGCACGCGGCGAAAGAAGACTTGTGCCAGGGTAAAGGTTAGTTTTCGGATGGAATAATCTTCTTTCATAACCATTTGAATATAAAATAACTTTATCTCAAACCGTTATCATTTTGACTAAAGTCAACGAAAAGAATATTGCCGCCTTGAAGAAAGGAGGTATAATCCGTCGATTTTTTTTGTGGCTGCCCCTCAAAGGAGAAAGAGTATGAAGATCGTGGAAGTCAAACACCCACTCGTCAAACACAAGCTGGGACTGATGCGTGAGCAAGATATCAGCACCAAGCGCTTTCGCGAACTCGCTTCCGAAGTGGGTAGCCTGCTGACTTACGAAGCGACCGCCGACCTCGAAACGGAAAAAGTAACTATCGAAGGCTGGAACGGCCCGGTAGAAATCGACCAGATCAAAGGTAAGAAAATTACCGTTGTGCCAATTCTGCGTGCGGGTCTTGGTATGATGGACGGTGTGCTGGAAAACGTTCCGAGCGCGCGCATCAGCGTTGTCGGTATGTACCGTAATGAAGAAACGCTGGAGCCGGTACCGTACTTCCAGAAACTGGTTTCTAACATCGATGAGCGTATGGCGCTGATCGTTGACCCAATGCTGGCAACCGGTGGTTCCGTTATCGCGACCATCGACCTGCTGAAAAAAGCGGGCTGCAGCAGCATCAAAGTTCTGGTGCTGGTCGCTGCGCCAGAAGGTATCGCTGCGCTGGAAAAAGCGCACCCGGACGTCGAACTGTATACCGCATCGATTGATCAGGGACTGAACGAGCACGGATACATTATTCCGGGCCTCGGCGATGCCGGTGACAAAATCTTTGGTACGAAATAAAGAATAAAAATAATTAAAGCCGACTTTAAGAGTCGGCTTTTTTTTGAGTAAAGCGCCTATAACACATAATACAGAGGATAATACTATGACGCGCCGTGCTATCGGGGTGAGTGAAAGACCGCCACTTTTACAGACAATCCCGCTTAGTTTGCAACATTTGTTCGCCATGTTTGGTGCAACCGTCCTGGTGCCCGTCTTATTTCATATTAACCCGGCGACTGTACTGTTATTTAACGGTATTGGAACGCTGCTGTATCTCTTCATCTGTAAAGGGAAAATTCCGGCTTATCTTGGTTCCAGCTTTGCCTTTATTTCACCGGTATTGTTACTGTTGCCGTTAGGGTATGAAGTCGCGCTGGGCGGCTTTATTATGTGCGGCGTGCTGTTCTGCCTGGTTTCTTTTATCGTGAAGAAAGCGGGGACCGGCTGGCTGGACGTGCTGTTTCCACCTGCGGCAATGGGCGCAATCGTTGCCGTCATCGGTCTGGAGCTGGCGGGCGTAGCTGCCGGTATGGCGGGTTTACTCCCGGCTGAAGGGCAAACGCCAGACTCCAAAACCATCATCATCTCTATTACCACCCTGGCGGTCACGGTTTTAGGTTCCGTGCTGTTTCGTGGTTTCCTGGCAATTATCCCGATTTTAATTGGCGTGCTGGTGGGCTACGCGCTCTCTTTCGCAATGGGAATTGTCGATACCACGCCGATTATTAATGCTCACTGGTTTGCGCTGCCAACCCTCTATACGCCGCGCTTCGAGTGGTTTGCCATTCTGACTATTCTGCCAGCGGCGTTAGTGGTTATTGCCGAACACGTAGGGCACCTGGTAGTAACGGCTAATATCGTCAAAAAAGATCTGCTGCGCGATCCAGGTCTGCACCGTTCGATGTTTGCTAACGGCCTGTCGACCGTGATCTCCGGCTTCTTTGGCTCTACGCCAAATACCACTTACGGAGAAAACATTGGCGTGATGGCGATCACCCGTGTTTACAGTACCTGGGTTATCGGTGGGGCGGCGATTTTCGCTATCCTGCTTTCCTGCGTCGGTAAACTGGCTGCCGCTATCCAGATGATCCCATTGCCGGTGATGGGCGGCGTTTCGCTGCTGCTTTATGGTGTCATCGGTGCTTCCGGTATTCGTGTTTTGATCGAATCGAAAGTGGATTACAACAAAGCACAGAACCTGATCCTGACTTCCGTGATTTTGATCATCGGCGTCAGTGGCGCGAAGGTAAACATCGGCGCGGCGGAGTTAAAAGGTATGGCGCTGGCGACCATCGTCGGTATCGGCTTAAGTTTGATTTTCAAACTGATCAGTGTGCTGCGCCCTGAAGAAGTGGTGCTGGACGCAGAAGACGCGGATATAACAGACAAATAATGTACCGACCGGGCAGTGTTGCTGCCCGGTTCAAACATCATGGGATTCTGTGGTAAACTTCTCGCGATTTTGTGAAATCCTGGTTGAGGTATCTCTGAACACACCGGCACAGCTCTCTTTGCCACTTTATCTTCCTGACGACGAAACCTTTGCAAGTTTCTGGCCGGGGGATAACTCCTCTTTACTGGCTGCGCTGCAAAACGTGCTGCGTCAGGAACATAGCGGTTACATCTATCTCTGGGCACGCGAAGGCGCGGGGCGCAGCCATCTGCTGCACGCGGCTTGCGCGGAATTGTCGCAGCGTGGCGATGCGGTGGGCTATGTCCCGCTGGATAAACGCACCTGGTTTGTTCCGGAAGTGCTCGACGGTATGGAGCATTTGTCGCTGGTCTGTATCGACAACATTGAGTGTATTGCAGGCGATGAGTTGTGGGAGATGGCGATTTTCGATCTCTACAATCGAATTCTGGAATCGGGCAAAACACGATTGTTGATCACCGGCGATCGTCCACCGCGGCAGTTGAATCTGGGATTACCGGATCTCGCGTCGCGACTCGACTGGGGGCAGATCTACAAATTGCAGCCACTTTCTGATGAAGATAAGTTGCAGGCGCTACAGTTACGCGCGCGTTTGCGTGGTTTTGAACTGCCGGAAGATGTGGGGCGTTTCTTGCTGAAGCGGCTCGACAGAGAAATGCGCACGCTATTTATGACGTTGGATCAGTTGGATCGTGCGTCGATTACCGCGCAACGTAAGCTGACCATTCCGTTTGTGAAAGAAATTCTGAAGTTGTAGATAAGGTGTTTATTGTCGGATGCGGCGCGAACGCCTTATCCGAACTACGCGAAGTTAATCCATAGTATTCGTAGGCCGGATAAGACGTGGCAAGCGTCGCATCCGGCAATGTGCTTCAACTAGCGATGGAGCACATCTTAACCCACGATTTCCAGTACCTGCTCCGGTGGACGACCAATCCGCGCTTTGCCATTCGCGACCACAATCGGGCGCTCCATTAGCTTCGGATTATCCACCATTGCCTGAATCAGCGCCTCTTCGCTAAGCGAACTGTCAGCCAGGTTCAGTTCTTTATAAAGATCCTCTTTCTGGCGCATCAATTCACGGGCGCTATTCATCCCCAGCATTTTCAGCAAATCGCGCAGCGTTGCCGCATCGGCGGGTGTCTCAAGGTAGAGCACCACTTCTGGCTCCACGCCGTTTTCTTTCAGCAGGTTCAGCGTTTCCCGGCTCTTTGAACAGCGTGGGTTATGGTAGATTTTTACCTGTTTGGTCATTGTTCTTCCTTTAATGCGAATTACATCTTGGTATAAGGCTTAAAGCGTTCCTGCAGCTGGCGCAACTGGTCGATGCGCGCATCGTAACGCGCTTGTTGCAGGCTGCCTAATTTCACCTGCGAACTGGCGCTACTCAACAGCGAAATGGCCTGATCGAGTCGCCCGGCGAGCGCATAACCTTCTGCTCGCGCAGCCAGTTCCTGATCGCGGTTATTTAGCGCGGCTTCCGCCTGTGCCAGTAAATCCCAGCCGTTGCTGTCATCTTTATTGTTAAAAGTGTAGCGATTGAGAATATTGGCCGCTTCTTGTGGTTGACCGCCTTGTAGATAAGCGTTCGCCAGGTTGAGCTGCAACACCGGATTGGTGCGCAAATCACGGGCATTTTTCAGGCGATTGATTGCCTCATTGGCTTTGTTTTGCCCAAGATCGATATCGGTAGCCAGATCGAGATACCATGCGTTGCCAGGTTCTGCCGCCAGTAACGGTTGCAGCGTTTTACGCGCCTCGTCGTATTTATTGGCTTCCATCGCCTGTAAAGCACGACCATATTGCGCCGCTCGTTGCTGACGAACGTTTCCTTTCGCCCATTCATCCAGCAAATCACTGGTGAGCTGGTTACGTCCGGAATTATACATCCCCAGTGTGCGCGCTTTCGCCAGATAGAAATCTTCCGACGACTGCACCACCATCGGTCGCATCTGATTAGCACGGTTGCGGGCATCTGCCAGACGACTTTCCGGCAACGGGTGAGTCAATAAAATTTCCGGCGGGCGCGAGGAGTAACGCGCCTGATCGAGTAATTTTTCGAGGAAGGTTGGCATCGCCTGCGGATCGAATCCCGAGCGTTGCAGCACCTGAATACCAATGCGGTCCGCTTCCTGTTCATTTTGCTGGGTGAAACTGATCATCCCCTGACGTGTTCCCGCCAGTGTACCGGTCAGCGCCGCCATCCCCGCCTGCGGACTGGCCATCGCCAGTAAAATAGAACCTAACGCGCCGACCCAGGTCAGCGGCGCGCTGCGTTGTTGATCTTCCATCGCTCGCGCCAGGTGACGTTGGGTGACGTGGGAGATTTCGTGCGCCATAACTGAAGCCAGTTGACTTTCGTTATCGGAATAACGGAACAGGGCAGAGTGCAGCACCACGTTGCCGCCAAAGAAAGCAAAGGCGTTAATTTCGTCGTTGTTGATCAGAAAAAAATGAAACGGTGTCTTAACCGAATTGGCATGCGAAACCAGACGCATCCCCAGCGAATTAATATATTGCGTTAACAGCGGGTCATTAATTAACGGCGCGCTGCCGCGTAGCTGGCGGACATAATAGTCGCCCATCTGCATTTCCTGACCAATGGAAAGCGTGCTTCCTGCGGAGGTTCCCATATCCGGCAAGGTGTCTGCGCTGTCGGCAAACGCCGGGGCTACCTGACCAATGGTCATAGCAGCAATGAGGGTTGCAACCAGGTTTTTTTTCAACTGCCTGAACATAACCTCTATCCTGTATTTCTGAAGATAGTCATTTGACCGATACTGTTAAATATCGTTCCCACCGCGCCGCCTTTGAGTGTAACGGCGAAGATTAGCCCACTCAAATGACTTTTCAGTTTCCTGAATCCGTCATAAAAAGCGAAGTCTTTTTTGTGACATTTCGATACAATTGCGGATCGCAATCCCGCTCTTGAGGTTCAGGGAAGGTCTTTATGCTCGAAATGTTGATGCAATGGTATCGCCGCCGTTTTAGCGACCCGGAAGCGATTGCCTTGCTGGTTATTTTAGTTGCCGGATTTGGCATTATCTTTTTCTTTAGTGGCCTGCTTGCTCCGTTGCTGGTGGCTATTGTGCTGGCCTATTTGCTGGAATGGCCAACCGTGCGCCTGCAATCTATTGGCTGCTCCCGCCGCTGGGCGACGTCGATTGTATTGGTGGTTTTTGTCGGTATATTGCTACTGATGGCGTTCGTGGTACTGCCTATCGCCTGGCAACAGGGCATCTACTTAATCCGCGATATGCCGGGGATGCTCAATAAGCTTTCTGACTTTGCCGCCACGTTGCCGCGCCGCTATCCGGCGTTAATGGACGCGGGCATTATTGATGCAATGGCCGAAAATATGCGCAGTCGGATGCTGACCATGGGCGATTCGGTGGTGAAAATTTCCCTCGCCTCGCTGGTCGGTTTGCTGACCATAGCCGTCTATCTGGTGCTGGTGCCATTGATGGTCTTCTTCCTGCTGAAAGACAAAGAGCAGATGCTGAACGCCGTTCGCCGGGTGCTGCCGCGTAACCGTGGGCTGGCAGGACAGGTGTGGAAGGAGATGAATCAACAAATCACCAACTATATCCGCGGCAAAGTGCTGGAGATGATCGTGGTAGGGATCGCCACCTGGCTGGGGTTCTTGCTCTTCGGGCTGAACTATTCGCTGCTGCTGGCGGTGCTGGTCGGCTTCTCGGTTCTTATTCCGTACATTGGCGCATTTGTGGTGACCATTCCGGTGGTTGGCGTGGCGCTATTCCAGTTTGGCGCAGGCACGGAATTCTGGAGCTGCTTCGCGGTGTATCTGATTATTCAGGCGCTGGACGGCAACCTGCTAGTACCGGTGTTGTTCTCCGAAGCGGTTAACCTGCATCCGCTGGTGATTATTTTATCGGTGGTGATCTTCGGTGGTTTGTGGGGATTCTGGGGCGTATTCTTCGCCATTCCATTGGCGACGCTGATCAAAGCCGTGATCCACGCCTGGCCCGATGGGCAAATCGCGCAAGAATAATCTTCAGCCCGACGAACTGTTTCGCCGGGCTGATTTTTCAGGATTCCTGACGTAAATAAATAGCCCGATAACAAATACTCACCAGCACTGCACCGCCGATAATATTACCCAGCATCACCGGGAGCAGATTGGCGGTAATAAAATGGCTGACCGTCAGTGCCGGAAAATTGTCTGCGCTACTGTGCGCCAGTTGCCGAAGGGGCGTGGGGCAAAATGGCGAATGGCAATGGCGAACGGAATCACAAACAAATTGGCGATACAGTGCTCAAAGCCACTGGCGACAAACAGGGTGATGGGCAAAATCATAGCGACGATTTTGTCGCATAATGAACGCCCGCAATAACTCATCCACAGCGCCAGGCAAACCATCAGATTGCACATAATGCCGAGGCTGACAGATTCAGTAAATGTATGATGCATTTTGCCCTCGGCGCAGTGTAAAACCGCGACTCCCCACATCGCGTTTTCACTCATCACCAGCCCGGAAAACCAGATTAACAAACTGAAACAGGCAATACCTGCCAGATTACCGCAGGCCACCAGAAGTGCGTTAATCAGCCAAGTTCGCCAACTAATAACGCCCCGACTTTTTGCCATCACCGTCATTACCGACGAGGTGAACAGGCTGGTGCCACAAACCGCCAGCAAAATAAAGCCGAGTGTAAAGCAAAGGCCGCCCACCAGATGGGTTAATGCCTGTGAAGACGGGGCATCGGCGATAACGGAAAGGTAAAAAGTAAATCCGATCGCCATAAACACGCCAGCGGACATCGCCATTAAAAAGACCGACACTTTACTGCGGGCAATTTTATGGGAGGCAATCCGTTCAGCGATTGCCGCTTTTCTGGCGCTCAACTGCAAGTCGAAAGAGAGTTTGTTTCTCATGCATACTCCTGCAAAAGCAGATTACAACACCTCGCGAACCGAGATCCCCAGACGCTGCATTCGTGACAGCAGCGTGGTGCGCTTCATCCCTAATCGTGTCGCCGCGCCACGGGGCCCGGCAACAATGCCATTGGTTTCTCGCAATACCTGAACAATGCGCTGACGTTCTTCTTCGTCATTCTCTGGCGTCGTCGGGTGCAGCAACTGCGCCATTGAACTGCGAAGCGCTGAATCTTCATTTAGCGTCGGCAGTAAACGGCTTTGTCGGACATTTAGATGTAAATTCAGATTGTTACCACGAGTCAACAGTACCGCCCGCTCAATCACGTTTTCCAGCTCGCGCACGTTGCCCGGCCAATCCCACGACATCAACTGGCGTAGCGCCTCGGTCGGGATGGCGTCAATTGCGCGATTCATATGGCGCGCCATTTTTTGCGTGAAATGCTTTGCTAAAAGAGGGATATCTTCCGGACGGTCGCGCAGCGGCGGCAATTCCAGTGGGAAGACATTCAGGCGATAAAAGAGATCGCTGCGAAACTGGCGATCTTCAACCATTTGCCACAAATCACGGTTGGTGGCGGCAATGACTCTGACATTTACCGGGATCGTTCTACTCCCGCCGAGACGCTCAATCTCCCGTTCCTGCAATACGCGCAGCAGTTTAGGCTGAAGTTCTAACGGCAGATCGCCAATTTCATCGAGAAACAACGTGCCGCCATCGGCAATTTCAAAACGACCACGATGGGTATTAATCGCACCAGTAAACGCCCCTTTGTCATGACCGAATAACTCACTTTCCAGAAGACTGGCGGGGATGGCCGGGGGGGGGGATTTTGTCCGCGGAGAATGACCGACTGGCGGGGATGGCAGCGCAGTTGATTTTGACCAGCGGCTTGTCGCGTCGCGGGCTAAGTTGATGGATCGCTCTGGCGATCACCTCTTTGCCGGTTCCGGTTTCACCGCAAATCAACACCGTACTGTCGCTCTTCGCCACAATATCTACCTGCTGGAGTAGGTCTTCCATTGCCTGGCTTTGATAGATAATGTCACCGACGCCCAGATTCGAAAGGAGCTGCTCGCTAAGCTGGTGGTTTTCTTGCTGCAAACTTTCCTGCAAATCGGTCATTCTACGCCAGGCATCGGCATTGCCAACGGCAATAGCGATGCGATCGGCTATGTGTTGTAGTAGCTGGCAGTTTTCCTCACTAAAGAGAGTGGAAGAGGTATGCGCCAGCAACAATGCACCCGGTGTATGGTTGCCAAAGGTAAGCGGTATAAGGAGCGCAGATTCGCAGCCGTTAGATGCAAGTAAGAGTAATAACGGGTCGCGTTGCCAGAGAAACAGATCGTCTGCACGGTGCGTCAAGGTCGGTTGTCGGGTTTGTAGCGTTTGTGTCAGCAATACACTGTCGCCAGGCATATTGCGTGGCAGACACGCACAATGTGAGGCAGAAAGATCGCTGCACCACAGGCTAAACTTCTCGTTCTTTCGATGATCGCCCAGTACCATACTGACTGAAGCCAGACCGAAAAAATGATGGATCTCACGAGCGACGTCAGCGATCAGATCGTCGAGATCAAGATGTGACAGCACTGCATTAGTAATATCAACCAGTACCCGATGATGATCGCGATCTTTCTCCAGCAAACGCAGCGCCACCTGCTGTTCTTCATCATTGAGCCATGATTGCAGAACCGGGGTGATTATCCGCGCCAGCCAGTTAAACAGTGTGCAATCCTGGGGAGTAAAACGACTGCCGTGGGTGCGAATAAAGCGTAGCTCCGCCATTCCACTACTGCCGAGAAGGACGGCGTGACGCGAATAATCGACCATCTCGCCCTGATACTCTGTTGTTGCCGTCACATCGCTGCCATCATCATGGTAGCGGTAATAGAAGTTGCTTTTGAGAACATGCAGTTCAATAAGTTGTACCGGGCTGAACGGCGGCGGCAGCGGGATGAAGGCGCGTAATAAAGACGCCTTACCGTGTTTCTGCGCTAACCGCTCCGCGAGCATTCCGTTTACCGCTTCAATTGTTATTCCTTGCGGCGGGGCAAACATCGCCTCGTCTGACATAGCCATCAACAGTCCTTATTAATGAGAAATCCTTCTCACGTAATTTTTCTGGCCATCAGATAGATGGCCGGTTCCTGCACAATTTCATCCAACAGATGAATGAATTGAATGCTACGCGCCTGCCACACAGACGTCGCGTCATCCGCCAGTGGCGCGAATGCCCGGGTCAACAGGGCGGTGTGGCTGGCGTCAATAACAATCTCACCAAAAGTCATCACCCCCAGCATCTTACGTCGGGCTTGCTCCTCTTCGACCAGTGCAAGCCAATCTTCGTATTCCGTCAGTGGGCAGGGGAAGGCGACATTCAGACAATCAATCACGCCAACGTGATGACCGATAGCCAGCGAGTAATACATTACCTGAGAGCTGTGTTCCGGCATCTCGTCGCTACTGGCGACAAACTTTTTTCGCAGCGTCCAGAAAACAATTTCCCCGCACTCTTCAGTCATGTAACCCCCGGAGTACGCGAAAGAGTTGCTGAACGATACTATTGAGACGTGGATCGTCGGCATCGCGCAACCAGGTGTTAACCCGATTTCCTGTAGGATCGTCGCTTAAATGGCGCAGGAGCCGATCGCAAATTTCTCGCCCCTGACGATAGCCCGCCAGCCGCCGCGCTTCTCGCTCAATGGCGATACGCTGTGATGGCGGGATCTGCGGCCACAACGGTTGCATAGTCACCCCGGTGGGATCGCGATAATCCACCGCGTGAATCTTCTGTTGCAGCAAACCGAGCGCCACGGCGAAACCGTGAATGGTGGCGGCCGGTGTTGGCGGGCAGCCGGGGATCCAAACATCAATGGGGACAATGGTGTCGCTGCCGCCCCAGACGCTGTAGAGATCGTGGAAAATCCGCCGCCGGCACCGCACGCGCCGTAGGAAACACAGATTTTATGATCGGGGGCAGACTCATACGCCCGAAGTGCAGGCATACGCATCGCCCGGGTGAGTGCGCCAGTAAATAACAAAATATCGGCGTGACGCGGTGATGAAACAACCTTAATGCCAAAACGTTCTGCGTCGAATACTGGTGTAATGGCGGCAAAAATTTCGATTTCACAGGCGTTGCAGCCACCGCAATCGACGCGATAAACGTAGGCTGAGCGACGGATATCCTGTAGCAAATGCCGCTTCATCTTTTGCGTTTGCTCGTCCAGCGTGATGGGCTGGCTGACATATTGCGTAAGCACTGGACTCATAGCTGCTCCTTAGCCACCAGCGGTACATCTGTATCGTCGTTGAGCAGCGTCGCGCGTTGTTTGCACTCCGGGCAGACGCTCGCTTGCGCCCATAACATTTCGCGGTTTTGTGGCGCATTTTGTTGCTGTGCCAACAATTCAGCAGCCAGTGCGACGGTTTTTTGCGGGGCAAACGGGCGTTCGCAACGGCTGCAACGTTGTAGATGGAACGTCGCGCGGGTATAGAGATCGGCTTTATTGGTGACGGTCAGTTCAAAGTTATTGGTAAGCTGGATGGCTCTGGTCGGGCACACTTCTTCACAACGTCCGCAGTAAATACAACGCCCCAGATAGAGCTGCCAGGTGCGCGAATTTTGCTGGTCGTCGGTCTGGATAGCCAGCGCATTTGCCGGACAAGCACAGGCGCAGGCACCGCAGGCAATACATTGGCTGGGCATCAGGTCCGGTTTCCCGCGAAAGCCTGGGCTGACCTCCAGTGGCGCGAAGGGATATTTCACCGTCGCGGTTCCGGCGCGCATAATAGTTTTCAGTAACTTCAGCATCTTCTGTCCTTACTTCAGCGGCGAACGGTTACGATCAATGCCGTAGCGTTCGATCTCTTTATACGGCACGGTTTTTGACTGGCGCTTGCGCACATCTACCAGCGTCACACGGTCGGTACAGGAGTAGCAGGGATCAAGGCTACCGATAATCAGCGGTGCGTCAGAAACGGTATTGCCGCGCAGCATGTAACGCAACACCGGCCAGTTGGCGTAGGTGGCGGCACGACAACGCCAGCGGAACAATTTTTGGTTATCACCGAGCATGCTCCAGTGCACGTCTTCGCTGCGTGGCGCTTCAACAAAGCCCAGCGCGAATGCGTGAGGTTTATAGCTAAAGCCTTCGGTCAGCAGTGGGGTATCCGGCATGTTGTCGAGGGCAAATTCCAGCATTGCCAGCGAATCAAACGTCTCTTTGACACGGACCATCATGCGGGAGAAGACATCGCCGCCGGTAAAGGTAAACAGTGTTTTTGGAATATTGCCGTAGTCGGCGTAGGGGTGATCAAAGCGCAAATCACGGGCAAAACCACTGCCGCGGATCAGCGGCCCTACAGGGCTATAATCACGGGCGATTTGTCGGTCGAGAATGCCAATGCCCTGAGTGCGTTGTTCCATATTCGGCGTAGCAAGCAGCATCTCTACCAGCTCCGACACGTCGGCGCGCATCTCGCGCACCAGTTTCAGCGTTTGCAGACGTTGCTCTTTGAGAATATCGCGGCGAACACCACCAATCAGATTCAGACCGTAGGTTTTACGCGACCCGATCAGCAATTCCGCCATCGTCATCGACTTTTCCCGCACGCGGAAAAATTGCATAAAGCCGGTATCAAAACCAACGAAATGGCAGGAGAGGCCAAAGTTAAGCAAATGACTGTGTAGCCGTTCGACTTCCAGCAGAATCGAGCGAATAGTATGTGCTCGTTGCGGCACCTCAATCCCCAGTGTATTTTCAACCGTGTTGGTATAGGCCACACTGTGGGCAAAACCGCAAATCCCACACACGCGGTCCGATAAGAAGGTCACTTCGTTGTAGCCCATCCGCGTTTCTGCCAGTTTCTCCATGCCGCGATGGACATAAAACAGGCGGTAATCAGCATCGACAATTTGCTCGCCATCCACAAACAAGCGGAAGTGACCCGGTTCATCGGAGGTGATATGCAGCGGGCCGACAGGGATCACCCGCGCATCGCTGTTGCCCTCATTGATAAACGCATACGTTTCGGAATCTGTCGTCGGTTCAGGGCGCAGTCGATAATCCATCGCATCTTTGCGCAGCGGATGCATATCTTCCGGCCAGTCATCGGGCAACACCAGGCGACGCTGATCCGGCAGGCCAACCGGAATCAGCCCGTACATATCGCGAATTTCTCGCTCGCCCCAGACCGCGGCAGGGACGCGCAGTGTGACTGACGGAAACTCCCGACTGTCGGCATCGACCAGTGCCTTAACCACGATCCAGCATTTTTCGGCCCCTTCCATAGAAAGGGCATAATAAACGGCGTAATGACCGTTAAGTGTCCGCTCGTCGTTGCCAAACAGGACCGGAAGCCAGCCATCATGTTGATAATAAAGATAATGTACAACGTCAGGCAGCAGATTGATTTTCACCGTAATGGTGACCTGTTCAGGCGTTTGTCGCTCTTCATCCAGCACCGCGCCGGGGAACTGCGTTTTCAGGGCGGCGAGAATCGCTTCGCCACGATTTGACGATGAATTAACGTTCACTGTGTTTCTCCGAAACAGATGCGGTGCCTGAAGGCAAAAAATCATGCCAGGTGCTACGTTGTGCAGGCAGGTCGTGCGTCCCTGAGAGGACTATAGTGGAAGCGCCCGCCAGGATCCTGATGACAGGTTGTGGAATATGCGTTCCCATCGCCAGCATCATGACCAGCAGAATCACCATTGGCGAGGTGGTCAACCAGCCGAGATCACCCCGGTTAACGGCCTGCGGCGGTTTCGCCATTAACACCCGCGCAGCCATCCGTACCAGGCCCGCCAGCACCAGCGTTAACAGCAATAACAGCATGACGATAATCAGCAGGTGATTACGTGCCAGTCCGGCGGTAACGGTCATAAATTCGCTAAGAAAAATGTTGAAGGGCGGCATCCCGGCCAGCGCACCGCCGCCAAACAGCACGGCGGTAAATGGCATGATTTTGAGCATCCCGCAGACGACGTTGAGATCGCGCGTGCCGTACTTGAGCAGTACATTGCCGGAACCGCAGAACAGCAGCGTTTTTGCCAGACTGTGGTTTAAGGTGTGCAGCAGCGCGGCAAAAATTCCCAGCGGCCCGCCAATGCCTAGCGCCACCGCGACCAGTCCCATGTTCTCCACGCTGGAGTACGCCAGCAGACGCTTAATGTCCCGCTGTACCAGAATGAAAAATGCCGCCACGGCAACCGACAACATGCCGAAGATGAGCAACAACCGGTTGGGGAAATCGCTGCCGATGGCCTGGCAGATAATGATGTAATAGCGAATCATCACCAACAGCGCGCAGTTCAGCAATACGGCGGAGAGCAGGGCGCTGACCGGACTCGGCGCTTCACTGTGAGCATCCGGCAGCCAGGCGTGCATAGGAAATAGCCCGGTTTTGGTACCAAAGCCAATTAGCACAAACACAAAGGCCAATAGCATTAATGTTGGGTCAAGCAAGGACTATTGCTTAAGAACCTCGCTCCAGAATATCGCCATTTCTGCCTGCGGCATAACGCTGGCGGCGTTGGCGTATACCAGCACGGTACCGAACAGACCAAAAGCGACGCCAACAGTACAAATAATGATGTACTTCCATGCAGCTTCCAGCGATGAACGCTGACCGTAAATGCCTACCAGAAACGCCGAGCTTAAGGTGGTGGCTTCGATCGCCGCCCACATCACAATCAGGTTATTGCTGGTAACAACCAGCAGCATGGTGAACAAAAACAGATGGAAGAAACCGTAGTAATCGCACAGCGTAACGGGTGAAAGCTCGCCGTGTGCCACTTCATGACGCATGTAGCCAATCGAGTAAACACCGGTGAGAAAGCCAATCACACCAAGAATGGCGAGGAACAAACCGCCCAGACCATCAATATGAAGCCACAGTCCCGCAGCGAATATTTCTCCCGCACCAGCGGCAGTTTGAACCAACCAGAGTGCCAGAATCAGCAGCAGTGTGATCCCTAAGCTATGTAATACTGTCACCGCGCGAGTCGCAGAGTGCCCCCGTTTCCGGCAGGCAAAACAGAGCAGCGAAAAAAGCAGCGGCGTGAGCAGGAGTAAAGCGAACATCACAGAATAACTCATCTCATTATCCCTTCAGCGCGATCAAGTTGTTCACGTCCAGCGTGCCGTGGGTACGCCATATTTTTCTTGCCAGTAACACCATCACAATGACGGCGAAGATGGCGTCGGTAGCGATACCTATTTCCACCAGTTCCGGTGCTCGCCAGGCAAGAAGCGCCAGCACCAGATGGGAGCCGTTTTCCATCAGGCAGTAACCAAAAATTTGCCGCAGGATATTGCGCTGGCTGACAATGCACAGCAGGCCAAGCAGAAAATGACCTAACGCTACCGCCAGCGCCGGTTTCAGCCCGGTAGCCATCGGTAGCTTCATGGGCTGAACGACAAATGCGCAAAGCAGGACAATTAACGCCGCGAGCAGTGCCATCATTGCCGGACCGAATAACGCTTTTTCCGGGATGTTCTGGGGAATATTTCGTGCAGCGTAAGTCATGATTAACGGTACCAGCAGCACTTTGGTGATAAAGGCGCTGGCGGACCAGATCAGCAGTTGCTCTGCGGCGAACAGGCACGAGAGAGTGGCGAAAATAGACACCAGCACCAGCGACTGGCAGGCGTAAAATCCGCATGACAGGCGATAGCTTTTGACGCTAATCACAAACAGCGATGTCAGCATCATCAGTCCCGCCAGATTATTTACGATCATAGAACCGGTCATTCATCATCTCCTTACTGCAACCAGGTCGCGGCGATTACGCTGGAAATCAGCGACATCACAATCAGTACAATCAACACCAGGCGCATTGACCCTGGCAGCGGTGCGGCATCGGCGACGGCCTCGCTCGGTTTGCCAGGCACAACGCGACCAAACCAGCGAATAAACCAGGCGAAACTGGCGACCGATTCAATCATCAGCAGAATCATGGCGGGCAGCAGGATCCAGTACTCCACTGACAACGCAAAACCGGCAGCAAACAGCGGGAATTTACTGAAGAAGCCGTTGAACGGCGGCACACCGGTAATCGCCAGCGCTGCCACGCAGAAACCCACGCCTGGCAACGGCAGGGTGTGCAATACGCCACGCAGACGCGGCAACAAGCGCGTGCCGCAGCTGTAACTCAGCGCACCTGCTACAAGGAAAAACAGGCTTTTAGCGAACGCGTGGTTGACGATGTAGGCGATGCTACCCTCCAGCGCCCGCCGCGAGCCGAAGATGGAGAGCGACAAACCGAAGAACATCCAGCCAAGTTGAGTGATGGTCGACCAGGCCAGCAACCGCTTCATATCCTGCTGTGGCAAATACATCAGAAAGCCATAAAGAATGGTGACCAGGGCCATGACCATGCCAACGCCGCCAATCACATGCGGGATATTGCCACCGTCGATAATGGCGCGGGCAAAAATGTAAACGCCCACTTTCACCATCGATGCGGCGTGGAGATAGGCGCTGATCGGTGTTGGCGCTTCCATTGCATCCGGTAGCCACGCTTGCATCGGTAGCTGGGCCGATTTCCCCCACGCGGCAAACAGGATGCCGCCATAAACCAGATAACGTGCGTCGCCGTGTAACTCGCTCATTGCGCTAAGCGCAAACGTTCCGGTCTGCAAAAACAGCGTGGCGGCGGCAAGATACAACCCCAACGAACCGATATGGGTGATAAGCAACGCTTTTAGTGCTGAACGCTGCGCTTTATCGCTCTGGTAATAACTGATCAACGCCCAGGAGCAGCCGCCCTAATTTCAAAAAACAACAACTGACCGAGCAGCGTCGAGGAGAGTACCAGTCCCGCCATCGCGCCGATAAACACCAGCAAAAATGCGTAATAACGATTCGTGCCGTTATGCGGGTGTTCGCGATTTTTATCCGTCAGATAACCCGTGGAGTAGATCGTGACCAGCAAACCGAGAAACACCACCACAAACAGAATCAGCGTACTCACGCGATCAATGACCAGGCCAAACAATGCCACATCCCCCACGTTGACCAACGTCAACGTGACGGCAACTTTATCGGCCTGATAAAACGCGGAGATCAGCGACAACATGCACAGCGTGGTCAGTGCGGCGAACAAAACCCCCATTCGGCGGCCCGACGTTGTGGCGAAAACGAAACGACCAGTGCGCCGATAAAAGGCAGCATTAACGTCGTCAGAGCAAGATTTTCCATATTCCGTCAGTGCTCCTTACAGACCGGTTAACCAGAAGACCCATGCAAGCGCAGCAAGGCTGAAGCCAAGCCAGGTCACATGGTGAATGAGTAAAAAACGCCCGCGTGCCAGCGTGTTTTCTGCGATTGAGGCCAGTACAAAAATCAGCAAAACCTTGAGCAGCGTAACGACAAGTGAAGTCAGCAGGCAGGCGAGAGAAAGTTCTTGCGCGCGCCCAAAGGGCAGAAACAGGGCCACAAACAGTGCTGCCATCACGACCTGTTTCAGCCCCAGCCCCCATTTCGCTAGCGCCAGCCCGGCACCGGAATATTCGGTCAGCGGGCCTTCCTGTAATTCCTGTTCTGCTTCAGCAACATCAAAGGGAATTTTTCCCATCTCAATGAAGCAGGCAAAACCACAGGCCAGTAACGCCAGTACGGTGGTTAGCGGCGAGTTCCAGCCCGTTGCCAGCGTATTGCTGATCATCTCGATATGCGTGGAACCTGCTATCAGCGCCAATACCAGCAGTGAGAGAATGAGCATGGGTTCGACCAGAATGCCGAGCGTCAACTCGCGACTGGCACCGACTCCCGCAAACGGGCTTCCGGTATCCAGCCCGGAAAGAGCAAAGAAAAAACGAAACAGGGCAAGAAGATAGATAAGGGTGATCAGATCGCCGCCGCCCGCAAAAGGGGAAACGGTAATAAAAAGTGGTAGGGCCATCGCCAGCACCAGCATGCTGCTGATTAATACCCACGGCATCAGGCGGAACATCAGACCTGAAGATATAGGCGCAACTTCCTGGCGTTTAAACAGTTTGTGGATATCGCGATAATCCTGCCAGATCCCCGGTCCGCGGCGGGAGTGCATTCGCGCGCGTATCTGCCGGGAAATACCCGTAAAAAGTGGGGTTAGCATCAGCAGAATCACGGCCTGTGCTAACGCAAAAATGACCAGATATCCGTCGCAAAGAGTTTGTCTCATGGTGATTTCCTTAGACGGCAATAGCGATTAGCAGCACAACCAGTGCGGCAACCACATACAGGCAATAGAGACGAAAGTCGCCGCTTTGCAGATGCTGTATTTCTTTGGCCAGCCGTTGGGTGGCGCTCACGATGGGGCGGATCACCCGCTCATCCCAGAAGGGTTCTGTGCTCTGAGCCCTGGCGGTGACGTGCGCAAGACCTTTATTTAGCCTCAGCGTAGGGTCGAGCTGTTGTCGTAGACGAAATAGCGCAGAAAAGACCACACGCAGCGGCTGCATCACGCCATTGCCTGACGGGGCCATCGCATTTTCCCAGCCGTAGCCGCATGCCCAGGCATCTCCTGTGCGACGAAACGCTGCGCGGCGCGAACGACACCACAGCCAGTAAAGGCCAGGCAGCAAAGGCATCGCCAGTAGTAACAGCAACAGTAATGAGGGAGTGACCCGTGTATGAAACGTGCCGGGTACAAGTGCTATTCCGCTGGCGACAGTGACGGGAGGGGTATCGGTAAAGGCATGGGCAATATGCATTATCTTCGGTGCCAGCCAACTGGCACTAAGCGCAATTAATACGCAGAGTGCCGCGAGTAGTAGCATGGCGACGATCATCGTATTTGGCACTTCCTGTGCCTCTTCAGCGTGTGTACTGCGCGGCGCACCACAGAAAGTAATACCGTACATTTTGACGAAGCACATTACTGCCAGCCCACCAGTGACTGCCAGCATCACCATAGCAATAGGACCCGCAAGTTGTAGCGCTACGGCTTCCACACGACTTAGTGAGAACAGCGACTGCCAGGTGTACCATTCGCTGATAAAACCATTCAGCGGAGGAAGGGCTGATATCGCGAGGCAACCAATCAGGCATGCTGCGGCTGTCCACGGCATCCGTTTCGCCAGTGCCCCCATTTTTTCCATGTCGTGGGTATGCAAACGCGAAATAATCGCGCCCGCGCCGAGAAATAGCAGCCCTTTGAACAGCGCATGGTTGAGCAGATGAAACAGTGCGCCGAGCAGTCCAACCACGGTGAGCAGCGGGTCGTGCAGTGACAGACCGACCATCGCCACACC
>OBWI01000227.1_pt1 | contig 43856 bp, 35 predicted proteins | sample 1495201 | NCBI WGS metagenome assembly OBWI01 (sample SAMEA2580050, study PRJEB22360) | human gut metagenome | biome: human gut; feature: human-associated habitat; material: faeces | place: Denmark | collected 2008/2010
GCGTTCTTCACGATGTTGAGCACGGCGAGCTCAATCTCAAGGCGGTCGGCCTCAGCGGTGAGGCCCGGTTCGAGGTCGAGCGTGCAGGGGACGCGGTGCGCAGAGTGGCGGCGCCAGCGGGCGACGGCAGTCTTGACGAGGTCCGATAGGTCGACGGCGGCAAGCGAGCGTGTGCGCACCTGTCCGTAGCTGCGCACGCGGTCGATGATGGCGGCGGCACGCGTCCCCGAGTCCTCGATCTCGGTGATGGAGGCGAGCAGCGTCTCGTGTGGAACTTCTCCGCGGCTCAGGCGTCTTCGCAGGCTGCCGGCATAGTTGCCGATGACGGTGAGGGGCTGCTTGAGTTCGTGCGCGACCATGCTCGAAAGAAGGCCCACGGCGCTCGCGCGCGTCAGGCTCTCGATCTGGACGGCGTTCTGCTGGGCGGCGAGCTCGGCGCGAAGCTTTTCGTCCATGGCCTTCTCGAGCGCGCGTGCGCGGTGTGAGGCCAGGCGCGCAAGAAGAAGCGTGTTGAGGAGCAGGATGAGGAGCACGCCGCCCGCGCCCACGACCCAGGGCAGGATGCGCCTCACGAAGCGCCCGAAGTCGTCGGGATTGCCGTAGGGCACCTGCAGGACGCGGAACACCTCGAAGAGGCGTCGGTTGTCGTTCGAGATCGTCCACTGCGTGCCGTCGGGTGCGGCCGGCACGTCGAGCAGCGTGGCGGTGAGCGTTCGGGCGACGGACGTGGGGACCGAGGGCTTGATCGAGAAGAACCAGTTCGGATAGAGCTCGGTCGAGTGGCGGCAGGCGACGAGCCTGTCGGCGTGCTCGCCGATCACGCGGAAGTCCTTCTGGTCGATCTGCCCGCCGCGGGCCATGCGCTCGAGCAGGCACGTCGCCACGAAGCCCACGTCCACCTCGCCCGACTTCACCTCCTGCACGATGCGCGTCATCGGATAGCCCGAGACGCGGATCTCGGAGAAGAAGGCCTCGGGGTCGAGCCCCTTGCGGACCATCTCGGAGGCGGGAATCTGCCAGCCCGCGAAGGCGGTGCGGCTCATGATGGCGACGCTCCTGCCGCGCAGGTCCTCGAGCGTCCTGAGTTCGGGACGGTCGGCGCGCACGATGATCGCCGCGCCGTTGGCGTAGTTGGGGTCGGGCGCCTCGTCCGAGACGACGGCCGCAAGCGGCAGCCCGCCCGTGCGCTCGATCATGAGGCTCGTGAGGCCGCTCGAGGCGATCGACATGTCGAAGCTTTCCTTTTCGGCCGCCTTCAGAAAGCTGTCGGGACCGTAGATCTTCACGTCGATCTCGATCGGAGTGAGCTTCTCCTTCACGGCCTCGATCGTGCGGCTGTAGTAGTCGTCCATGATCGACATGCCGTAGGAGTTGACGATCGCAAGCCTGAGGCGCTTGACGGACGCAGTCTCCGACTCGGCGGCCGCGTGGGCGCTGTCGGGCACGAGCATGCCGTCGTCGGACGCCGCAGAGACGCCGGGGACGAGCATAAGGACGAAAAGGAGGCCCGCAAGGGCTCTGGATAAGGGACCGGACATCGTGCCTGAGGAGAATGACGGGAAGGAGAGAAGAGGGACGGTTCGATTCTAACCCGCGCCCCCGAAACTTCGCCAAAAGGAGGAGGTGGAGGAGGAGGGGAAACGGCCGCCTAGTTCTTTGGAACTAGGTAAATAGGTGAATGCTATTGTCGCCATAGGGTGTTTCGTTTATAAGGGTTAGCTCGGATTGAAAGGGTGGTTTTGGGTATAAACACCTGCAGGACGCCCGTTTTCAGGCAAAACCATGGCGTTTTTGGGGATTTTTCACCGATTTCAGGCTGATTCGCTGTTCATATCTGGAATAACGAGGTAGGGGAGTATGGACAAATATCCAATAGGGGTAGTACCGAAGGCGGCTCCCTCCCGTCCCGCATAGCGGACAGAATCTGTTTCTGTGCGGCTCCCGCCCCGTTCAGGGGAGCCGTTCGTACAAAACACCAAGGAGAACAACGAATGGCAGACACCATTGTCGACCTTCGAATGTCGCGTCGCGGGCTGATCAAGCTCGGCGGTGCGGCTGCCGTCGCCACGACCGGCGCGGCCGGCGCCATGTGGCCCATCGAAGCACAGCTCAAGGAGCTCGAGCACCAGGGCTGGAGCCGTCATCCGCTCGCCTGCTGCATGTGCGGCGCCTTCTGCGGCCTCGTGGCCATGAAGAAGATCGGCGAGCCGACCTCTGAAAAGACGGTTCGCATCTTCCCGAATCCGGATCACCCCCAGCGCGGCTACTGCGGCCGCGCCGCCGCCACGATGTGGATCTGGAACCACCCGTTGCGCATCAGGAAGCCGCTCAAGCGCGTGGGCGAACGCGGTGAAGGCAAGTTCAAGGAAGTCTCCTGGGACGAAGCCCTCAACGACATCGCCGCGAAGCTCAAGGACGTCGTCGCCAAGCACGGCGAGCAGTCCGTCGTCTCCACGTCGCACTCCTTCTCCTCCTACTCCAAGTGGATCACGTTCCCGCTCGGCTCCCCGAACGACATCGGCCACTCGAGCACCTGCAACTCCGCCTCGATCGCCGGTCGCGACTGGGTGTACGGCAAGGGCTTCTCGGGCGCCGGCAAGATCGAGCCCGACTACAAGCACCTGCGCTACCTGATCCTCATCGGCCGCTCCATGGGCTCCGCCATGGGCTGCCTGCACTCGCTCAACGAGGCCCGTGAACGCGGCGCCCAGGTGGTGAGCGTCGACCCGCGCATGCCCGACATCGCCTACGGAGACGCCAAGTGGGTCCCGATTCGTCCGGGCACCGACGCCTCCTTCGTGCTCGCCATGATGAACGTCATGCTCCAGGAAGGCCTCGCCGACCTGAAGTTCCTCGCCAAGCACACGAATGCCGCCTACCTCATCAAGGCCGACGGCCGTCCGCTCACCGAAGCCGACATGAAGGCCGGCGGCCGCAAGGACCGCTACGCCGTGCATGACCTCAAGACGAACCGCATCGTCTTCCAGGGCGTCGTGCTCGACGAAAAGGGCGCCGCCGTGGGCTTCGACGAATCCGCCGACACGGACGCCAACCTGCACTTCGCCCAGGAGGTGAAGCTTGCCGACGGCACGACGACCGCCGTGCGCACCGCGCTCGACATCCTCGCCGAAATCGCCGCCCGCCACACCCCCGAGGCCTCCCAGAAGATCACGGGCATCCCGGCCGACGAACTCGTCAGGCTCGCCCACAACTTCGCCAACCTCAAGGGCGTCGTTGACGACGGCTGGTATTCCTCCAAGAACGGCAACGACATCGAGCTCTATCAGCTCATCAACATCCTCAACGCCTTCAATGGCAACGTCGACCGCGAAGGCGGCATCGTCGTGACCGCCGGCGGCGGCTTCAAGCGTCCGGGCGTCGCCGCGGGCAAGGGCCCCAACGGCGAGAAGTGGGACATGGTTGACGCCAAGCGCATCGACAAGATGCTCTCTCCGGAATCCGCGGGCAACCTCTGGGCCGCGCTCGACGCGATGATCACGGGCAAGCCCTATCCGATCCGCGCGCTCTTCACGGTGGGCACCACGCTCTTCCACCGCGAGTCCGACTCCACGCGCCTTGCCAAGGCCCTCAAGACGCTCGACCTTCTCGTCGTGCAGGACCTGCTGCCGCACGAGGTGTGCGACTACGCCGACTACGTGCTGCCGGCCACCTACTTCCTCGAACGTCGCGAAACCGCCGGCGTGAAGTGGGCGCTTGACGGTTCCGTGCACATGAACGACGCCGGCATCCGTCCGCCCGAGGGCGTCGAGGCCCGCCACGACGTGTGGATCCTCCTCGAAATCCTCCGCCGCGCCTATCCGGAACGCGCCGAACGCGTGGGCTACAAGGAATGCAAGACGGCCGACGAGTTCGACGCCTGGTGGAACAAGTTCGACGACAAGGGCATCGCCAAGTTCGTCAAGGACCAGGAAGCCAAGAACCCGGGCTCCGGCGAAAAGATCCTCGCCGACTTCAAGACCAAGGGCTGGACCACGGTCAACAAGAAGAAGTACGGCGTCTATCCTTGGAAGAAGCCCTTCGGCACGCCCACGGGCAAGATCGAAATCTACGGCTTCAAGTCCTTCGCGAAGCCGGGCTATGAGAAGATCAAGCCGATCAGCGACTACTTCCCGGCTCCCGCCTACACGGCTCCGAAGCCCCAGAGCAACGAGTTCGTGCTCGTCTCGGGCAAGAACTGCACGTCCTCCTCGGGTCTCAACATCTTCGCCGCGACCACCCGCTTCACGGGCGACCGCACCCTCTGGATGAACCCGTACGACGCCGAGCGCCTCGGGATCGCCAACAAGGAAAAGGTCATGGTCGAAGGCGTTGACCGCGAGTACCAGGCCGAGGTCGTCGTCACCGTGACGAAGAAGGTTATGGCCGGCAGCGTGTTCGCCTTCGGCTTCTCCGGCGGCGTCCGCACGAAGGAGCTGGTCAACGATCCCCGCTTCGACTTCGTGAAGGAGGGCATCAACTCGCACTGGTTTGCAACCGGCTATGCGCAGCCCGTCGTCGGCAATCTTGCCAACAACAGCTGCATCCGTGTCAAGCGCATCAAGGGATAAGTCACCATGAAGAAAGTCAAGAAACAGCTGGCGCACCTCTTCGATGCGACCCAGTGCATCAACTGCGGCGCGTGTACGACCGCCTGCGCCCAGACCAACTATCCGGACCTCATCAACGAGTTCATCCCGGCCTGGAACACGGTGTGCAACAACATCCGTCAGGTCAAGGTCGAGAAGAACCGTCCGATGCAGCTCCTCGTCCAGTGCCAACAGTGCTCCGAAGCGCCCTGCGTCACGACCTGCCCGTTCGGCGCCAACTACTATGACGAGAACGGCCTCGTGCGCAACGATCCGAAGCGCTGCATCGGTTGCAACTACTGCGTGGCCTCCTGTCCGTACGACGCCCGCTGGTCCAACCCGAAGACGGGCCTGCCGAGCAAGTGCATGGGCGAGGGCTGTCTGGAGCTCATCAAGGGCGGCAGCCTGCCTGCCTGCGTGACGGCCTGCCCGGCGGGCGCGCGCCTCTTCGGCGACACGCTCGATCCGCAGTCCGAAATCTCCCGCAAGATCGCCTCTTCCAAGACCCAGACGCTCCTTGAGAGCCACGGGACCAAACCGAACTTCTATGTGGTGGTGCAGAAATGATGGATCTCTCCGACTTCACCGCGCAGGTCCAGGCCGCCCACTGGGGCTGGACGATTGCGCTCTTCCTCTGGCTCGTGGGTCTCTCGGGCATGGGGATGTTCCTCAACAACTGGGTGCGCGAGAAGGCGCTCGTCTACGTCTGCACGATCACGGGCATCGTGGGCACGCTTCTCGTCGTCAGCCATCTGACGCGCATCCTCAACCTGCCGATGGCCGCCATCTCGGCCCTGCTTGAGATGAGCTTCAACTTCGGCAGCTGGATGTTCATCGGCATCTGCCTGCTCGTCGTGCAGTGCTGCCTCACGCTCTTCTACTCCTGCGTCTTCGCGGGCGTGATCTTCAAGGGCGAGTGCTGCCGCAAGCTCGTTGCCGGCGACTGGTTCAACTGGATCGCCGCCGCCGTCGGCGTCGCCGCCACGATCTACTCGGGCTTCCTGCTCACGCAGGCCGTCGGCGTCACGCTCTGGAACACGGCCCTGATCCCGCTGCTCTGGATCATGTCCGGCATGGCCAGCGCCATGGGCTGCATCGAGCTCCTCGCGATCTCGGGCCGCATCCCGCATGAAAAGGTCCTCTGGAGCCGCCGCACGTCCCTCTGGGTCGAGGCCGCCGAGCTCTTCACGATCTTCGCCTTCGTGCACGTCGCGACGAGCTCCACCTCCGCCGCCGCCCGCGCCGGCGCTGAGGCCCTGCTCTCCGGTCCGCAGGCCATGATGTTCCTCGTGGGCGCCGTCCTCTGCGGCTCGCTCATCCCGTTCGCCATCAACCTCACGACGCGCAGCCACAAGGTTGTCGCCGTGGGCGCGGTGCTCGGCATCGTCGGTGCGCTTCTCCTTCGCGCCTCGGTGCTCTTCGCGGGCTACTACGAGCCGATTCTCCTCTAACGGCCCGTTGACTCCGGTCCCGCCTCACGGGCAGGCAGGACCGGAGGCCCACGAAAACAAAGAGCCGCTTCGACGCACAGGTCGTCGAAGCGGCTCTCTTTTTGTCCGGATTCAGCAAAGCCGAAGGAATCGAAAGGGAAGGGGATCCCCGGGCTCACTCTCCGTCGGCGGGTGCGGGCGCGCCCGTGATCGCGTCGGGATCGATCGTCATCAGCATGCGCGTGATGTCGGCCGCTGTCCTCGCGCCGAGCTTCTTGCAGAGCGAGCTTCTGTGCGCAATCACGGTCTTCTCTGAAATGTTGAGCTCATAGGCGATCTGCTTGTTGAGAAGCCCGCGCGCCACGCCCGTGGCCACCTCCTGCTCGCGCGCCGAGAGCCTGCGGAAGGCCGCTCTGGCCTGCTCGAGCGCCGCGGACTCCGTGCGGATCCTCGCGTCGCGCTTCACGGCCTTCTCGATCGCATCAAGAAGCCTCTCGGGCGTCACGGGCTTCGAGAGGAAGTCGTCCGCACCGTCCTTCATCGTCTTCACGGCCATGTCGATGTCGCCGTGGGCCGAGATGAAGATGATGGGGAGCGTGTCGCCGCGCAACTTCATCTCATGCTGGAGTTCGATCCCGCTCATCCCCGGCATGCGCACGTCAAGCACCAGGCACCCCGGCGTGAAGGGACTGTCCTTCTCGAGAAACTCGAGCGCGCTCGCGTACGTGAGTACGTTCCAGCCTTCGCCCTCGATTACGAACTGCCAGGAGCGCCTGACGTCGGGATCGTCGTCCACTACGCGGACAATCGCCTGGGACTGCGTGTTTGCGGTCATCGTAAGTCCTTTTTTTGGATTTGTTGTATCTGCAGAAAACCATTGTAGCCAATGCGGGCGTCCCAGGGGCGGAAAATGGCTCGAAATCACACCCCGCGAGCACAGGAACGAAATTCAGAGAACGTGCAAAACGGGGCCTGAATCGGTCAAAAAACGCGTTTTCAGGGCGAAAAATCTGCAAAAACGAACGGGGTCGAAATTCGTGTCACCCTGATTCTCAGGCACGTGAACGATTCGTTCCCGACTGCGCGGAAAATGCGGAAGATCCGTCTCTTCACCTCGCTCACAGGCGGCGACGGCGGGTGCGCCCGCGATGCGGGAAAGGGGAGGGGGCGCAACGCCTCGGACGCCGTCGTTTTCATGATCCTGAAGGCGGCTCAGGCTTTTTTGCGGGGGCGAGCGGAGGTGCTCCGATGAAAAAAGCCCCGCCGGGCGGCGGGGCTTTGTGCGAGCGGATGCTCCCGTCGCGGAGGACGGGAGGAAGGTCCGTTATTTGGCCTGCTTCGAGTAGATGTAGGCCTGCTGGCCGGCGATGCGGCCGAAGGTCACGATGTCGGCCTGGGCGTTGCCGCCGAGACGGTTGCCGCCGTGAACGCCGCCCGTGATTTCACCCGCGGCGAAGTAGCCCGGGATGATCTGGCCCTTGGTGTTGTAGACCTGGGTCTTCGGGTCGATCTTCACGCCGCCCATCGTGTGGTGGACGGCAGGCGTCACCATGATGGCGTAGAACGGAGCCTGATCGAGGTTGCGCGGCATGTCGGCGCGACCGAAGGCGTCCTTGCCCGCAGCCTTGCCCTGCTTCCAAGCTTCAAGGGAGGCCTTGAGCTTGTCGGCGGGCACTCCCATCTTGCCGGCGAGTTCGTCAAGCGTCTCGCCCTTGAGGCAGTAGGACTGCTTGATGTAGTTGTTCGTGGCCTTCAGGGACTTCTGCATGTCGGAATCGAAGAAGAGGTAGGCCACGCCGTCCTTCTGCTTGAGGATGGCGGCGGAGACCGCATCGCGGGTGTTGAGCTCGTTGTAGAAACGGGAGCCGTCCTTGTTGATGAGGACGGCGCCGTTGCCGCGGACGGCTTCGGTGATCATTTCACCGACCTTGGGCACGACGGTCGGGTGGGTCTGGATTTCCGTCATGTCGACGAGCTGAGCGCCGATCTTTTCGGAAAGGACGATGCCTTCACCCTGGGCGCCCGGATGGTTCGTCGTGGCGAAGCCCTTCAGGCGGGGCACGTACTTGGAGACGAGGTCGTTGTTGGCACCGAAGCCGCCGGCGGCGTCAACGACGGCCTTGGCGTGGATCGTGTAGGTACCGTCCTTCTTGTTCGTGACCTGGATGCCCGTGACCTTGCCGTCCTTCATGAGGATCTTCGTGGCCTGCGTGTTCATGCGCATGTCGATCTGGCGGGCCTTGGCGGCATTGTAGAGGGTCTTGACGACTTCAGGACCGACGAGGGCGCCGCCGGTCGGGCGGTGCGTGCGGGGCTGGGAGGCGCCGGCCATCAGGCCGACGTCGCGCAGGTCGCCGCCGGTGCCAACAACGCCGCGGGGGTGGCCGCCGAGAGCGAGGAGCCATTCGACGGAGCCGGCAGCGCCGGAAACAAGCGTGCGAACGAGTTCGGGATCGTTCTTCCAGTGACCGCCCTTCATCGTGTCGAAGTAGGCGATTTCAACGGAGTCCTTCGTGCCCTTGGCCTGCTGCAGGGCCGTGCCGGCAGCATTGAGACCGCCAGCGGCGCGAATCGTGTTGCCGCCGGGCATGCCCATCTTTTCAACGACGACGACCTTGGCGCCGAGGTTGGCGGCTTCCACTGCGGCGGAAAGGCCTGCGCCTCCCGCGCCGATCACGGCGACGTCGACGGTGATGTCTTCGGCAGCCTGAACGCCGGAAACGCCGAAGGCGGCGGCGACAGCAGTGGCAACCAGAATCTTCTTCATGGAAAGTTCTCCTATCTCAAGTCTTCCGAACCCCCGCCGGTCTTCTTCGGACCTCTCCTAGCGGGCATTCGGGAAATTGTGTGCCGGACAACAGGTCCGGCTTTTTTTCCAGCCCTAAATATAGAGGAGAGTCCCATGTTAAGACGCCCTGAAATTTGCCGTAACGCAAACGTTTGCAATAAAGCGCACTGAGAGAGGGAAGAAGAGGAAAAAAGTGCCGCTTTCAATAGGTTGAAATACCCATATAGAGGTAGGTGAGATCCCTTATTTAAATGGGCGGGCGGCGGGTGAATGATGTCGGCGCGAGTAGCTTGCACAGAATGCGGGTGCATTTGATGATAGGGGGAAACGTGGTCAGGTATACCCTCTGAGTGGTAGTGTTGATGGGGCTTTCCCCGAGTGGGTAAACCCGTTTGGCAAAAGACCCAATGGTACTGATCGGACGGGGCCCTTATGATGAACTGAATGAAGACGGACAGTCGAGGGCCGGCCAATGCCGCGCGTCCCCGCAAAAACGGCGTTTCAGGCATGTGTTCCGGACCATCTGCCCCCAACTAGGCCTTTCATCGGCGTTCTGCTCCCCGATCCGTCAAGGAGAAACCATGCACAAGATCCCCACCGACGCCTTTGACATGCTCGTCACGCTTGAAAAGCGCCCCTTTGAACGCGCGGGTCGCGAAGTGGTCGTGCGTCTTCTCGACGAGACGCTCCCCGACGGCACGAAGCTCGTCGCCGCCTCCGATCCCTCCTATCCGCCCGAGCTTGCCGCCCTTGAGGAGCATCCCGCCGTGCTCGTGCACGAAGGCGACCTGTCGCTCACCGAGCGCCAGCTGCGCGTCTCGATCGTGGGTTCGAGGGATGCGTCCGACTCAGCCCGCGCCGATGCGCGTCGCGTCGCCCGCGAGCTTGCCGCACGCGGGGCCGTCGTCGTCTCGGGGCTTGCCGCAGGCATCGACACCGCCGCCCACGAGGGCGCGCTCGAGGCGAGGAGTCCGTCGGGCACGGTCGGGCGCACCATCGCCGTCATGGGCACGCCGCTCTCGCAGCCCTGGCCGCCCGCCAACGCGCGCCTTGCGCGCCGCATCGCCGAATACGGCCTGCTCATCTCGCTCGCCCCTCAGGTGAACGGACTCTCGTTCACGGACGAGGAGCGCGCGGAGAGCCTTCGCGCACGCAACCGCGCGATCGCGGCCCTCGGGCTCGGAAGTCTGGTGATGGCGGGAAAGGAGGGCTCGAGCACCCTGCGCGAGGTCGCGTTCTCGCTCGAGCTTGGACACCCCGTGCTGCTGTGGCACTCGATCGTCGAGGAGGGCGAGCCGTGGGCGATCAGGCTTCTTGAGAATCCTCCCCTCGATTCGCAGGGACGCCCGCTCGTTCAGACGGTTTCGTCCGCCGCGGACGTGGAGGAGGCGCTGTCGCCCTGGAGCACCGTCTGGTGGCTTTGATGGGAGGACAAGGAGGGAAGAGGACGGGGCCTCGCCGGAGGTCCCTGAATCGGAAGGGAAAAATCCATTTTACTATGAAGGACCTGCAGTAATAAACCCGTCCGTTGGCCTTTCCTGACGTGCCGCAAGAACCGTTCAAAGAAGGGGCTTGAGTGCGGATGCTTGTTCTATGATGATTCAAGCAAGCACTTGCGCTTCTCTCTCGAGCTCCCGTGTTGCATCATTACCTCCTGGCTCAACCGGTGAAGCTCGCGCAATATGAAGCTTGCTGTTTCCCCGCAGTGCGGCAGGCCCAAGCCTCTTCCCGTAGCCCGCTGCGGGTTTTTTTGTCCCGTGCATTTCCGCACGGTCCGCCAAAACACAACAACACTGCACAACGCACAACAGGCCCTCATCATGACCTTCTCCGTCTGGCTCACATTCCTCGGCGCGAGCCTGCTGCTTTCTGCCGCTCCCGGTCCCGACAATCTCTTTGTGCTCGCGCAGAGCGCCGTCTACGGCGTGCGAGCGGGCGTCACCGTCGTGTTTGGCCTCATGACCGGTCTGGTGCTGCAGACGTTCTTCGCGGCCTGTGGCCTTGCAGCCGTCGTCGCGGCCGTTCCTGCACTCTTCATGGCGATCAAGCTCGCGGGCGCCGCCTATCTTCTTTATCTTGCCTGGGGTGCATGGACCCACGCGGCCGATCCCGTCGGCACGGAGCGCGCCGTCGAGCTCTCGCCCGTGCAACTCTGGCGCCGCGGCCTCATCATGAACATCACGAACCCGAAGGTGCAGATCTTCTTCCTTGCCTTCTTCCCGCAGTTCGTCGCACCCGGCACGACGGGCTGGGCTCTGGTCCTTCAGATGGTCGTGCAGGGCCTCACCTTCATCCTCGCCACCTTCGTCGTCTTCTCGGCCATCGCCTGGGCGGCGGGCGCTGCGGCGAAGAAGCTGCAGAGCCCCGCATTTTCGCTCTGGCTCAACCGCGGCAGCGCTGTGCTCTTCCTCGCGCTCGCGGTCTTCACGGTTTTCTCCTGAGGGCGGGTTTTCCAAAGCCTTCGTTCCCAAAAGCAAAGAACGGGAGCCGGCTCCGAGTCCGCTCCCGTTCTTCATCCCTGTATTTCGGGCGCCTCATCGTGCGCCGGAATCATTCATCACCAGCAGGCGCGGCCGCCATGGAACCCGAAGCCGTGACCGAAGCCGAAGCCGCAGTCGCCCCGGTCGTGATCGCGGTGGCCGTATCCGCGGCCGTCGTGCATGTGGCGACCTTCGCCGATGCCGAATTCGTCGGCGGCGACCACCTTGCCCGTCTGCGCGTCCACGAAGGTGTGGACGTTCGTGCCGTCGTCCTTCACCACGCGGACGTCCAAGACGGGACCGTATTCGCGGCTCATGTGCAGGCGGGCGGAGCGGGTCTGTCCGCCGTAGGCCTCTTCGGCCGCAGCAGTTGCGGCGCTCATGCCAACCTGCGGCTGCGCGTTTTCCGTGATCTGCGGGACGGATGCGGGGGCGGCGTCGACGGCCCAGGCGGTGGTGGCGGCCGTCATGGCGGCAGCGGCGAGAATGGCGGCAGTGGTGTTCTTGATCTTCATTGTCAAAACCTCTTCAAACAGTTGCTGTTGCCGGTGCGCGGGAGAGCGGCTCGCTTGCCGCGGCGCACTGTTCGAATCGGACTGAAGTCTAAGAAGTGAAAATTAGCGCAGACATGGGCGGAACTGAGGACTTCCTATGTCAGTGCAACGAATTTTTCAGACAAAAAGGCACCCGCAGGCGTCTTGTCCTGCGGGTGCCTCAAAAAGATATCTCGGATCGGGAGATCCTGAGAAGGACTTGTGCGGGCGTCAGATGTTGCGCTCGACGAAGGCCTTGAGCTCGCCCGGCGTCTTCACCTCGACGATCCGGTCGACTTCCCTGCCGCCCTTGAGCGCGACCATCGTCGGGATGTGCTGCACGGCGTACTTCGCGACGACCTGCGGATTCTGCTCGGAGTCGCAGGAGGCGAAGACGGCGCGTTCGGCGTTGACAGCCGCGAGCTGCGTGAAGAAGGGCTGGGCGCGGCGGCAGTCGGGGCACCAGCTCGCGCCGATGGCGAGAATCACGGGCTTGTCGGCTGCAATCACGGATTCGACGTTGGCGTCGTTGACCATCACGATGTCGTTCATGAGAATTTCTCCTTCAAGAGGACGGGAGCCTTCGGGGCGGCGGGTTCGCCTGCCTCCGGGATGCCGTCGTTTGATTTGTTAGATACATCCTATCATGTACCATCTTCTAATTGCAAGTGTTTTCTGCTTGCGTGACGTGACTGTTGGACGTCAGACATCTTTTGCAACCGCGTTGCAGGCGTTTAGACGCTGTTTCTTGTGAAGAAGGCAGGGCGCCAGCAGAAGTTTTCGTCTGCGGGTGCCCCTTTTTTAATAATCTAAAAACATTTGGAATGCTCATGCGTGGTCCATGGTTCTTCAGGCCGTTCGCGTGGCGGCCTTGAAGGAGGCGGCGGCGCTGCCGAGGGCCTTGAGCATGGCGTCCCTGTCGCCGAGGTGTTCGGAGACGATCTTCACGAGGGCGGAGCCCACGATGACGCCTGCGGCGCCCGCTTCGAGCGCGCGCCTGACGTGTCCGGGCGTGGAGATGCCGAAGCCGAGCAGGGTGGGCGGGGCCTTGGCCCTCTCGAGGTCGCGGATGATGCGCTCTGCGGGCGTGCCCGAGGCGTGGTCGGTGCCGGTGATGCCGACGCGCGAGAGCAGATAGGTGTATCCGCTCGTGAGTCCCGCGATTCTTGCGACGCGCTCGTCGGAGGCGTTGGGCGGCACGATGGCGACGAGGTGCAGGCCCGCCTCGCGGGCGGCCTCGTCCCATTCGGGCTCGGCCTCGCGCATGCTCGTCGGGAGGTCGGGAATGAGCACGGCGTCTGCGCCCGCGTCGGCGGCGGCCTGCATGAAGCGCCTGACGCCGGGGGTCGCGACGAGGTTGATGTAGAGCATGAGGCAGACGGGCGTCTCGGGATGTGCGGTCCTGAACCTGCGCAGTACGTCGAGGCAGCGTGCGGGCGTGGCGCCGTTGGCGAGGGCCCTGTCGGCGGAGGCCTCGACGACGGGGCCGTCGGCGCACGGGTCGGAGAACGGGATCCCGAGCTCTAGCGCGTCGGCGCCCGAGGCGACGAGCGTTTCGAGAACGGCGAGCGAGGTCTCGGGATCGGGGTCGCTGAGGTTCACGAAGGGGACGAATGCGCCCTCGCGCCTTTGGGCGAGTCGGGCGAAGAGGTTTTCAAAGCGTTCGGTCATGGCGTCTCTCATTCAGCAGTGTTTCCGTTGTGTGTTCCGTAGTCTTTTTCCGCATCTCAGTCGGCGTAGGCTCCGAGTGCGTCGGAGCTGAGGCGGCCGTCCTTCAGGCAGCCGTCGGCCTCGAGCCTCGCGGCCACCTGGAAGATGTCCTTGTCGCCTCGGCCCGAGAGGTTGACGACGAGCTTCTGTTCCTTTTCAGGTTCCGCGCGGGCCATCTTGAGCGCGTAGGCGAGGGCGTGGGAGCTTTCGAGCGCGGGGATGATGCCTTCCTTGAGGGAGAGTTCGAGGAAGGCGCCGAGGGCTTCGCGGTCGGTGACGCTCACGTACTCGGCCCTGCCCGTGTACTTGAGGTGGGCGTGTTCGGGGCCGACCGACGGGAAGTCGAGGCCGGCCGAGATCGAGTACGACTCGTTGATCTGGCCTTCGGGCGTCTGCATGTTGTAGGAGCGCGCGCCGAAGAAGATGCCGAGCTGACCCTCGCCGAGCGTGACGCCGTGCTTGCCCGAGGCGATGCCCATGCCCGCGGGCTCGACGCCGATAAGGCGGGTGTCTTCGAAGGGCCTGAAGTCCGTGAAGAGGCCGATGGCGTTGGAGCCCCCGCCCACGCAGGCGATGACGGCGTCGGGCAGGAGTCCGTTCTCGGCCTCGGCGAACTGGGCGCGGGCCTCCTCGCCGATCACCTTCTGGAACTCACGCACGATCGTCGGGAAGGGATGAGGGCCCGCGGCGGTGCCGAGCATGTAGTGCGTGTCCTCGAAGGATTCGGCCCAGTTGCGAAGGGCCGCGTTGCAGGCCTCCTTGAGCGTGCCGCTTCCCGCCGTGACGGGCACGACCTCGGCGCCCATGAGCTCCATCCTGAAGACGTTGGGCTTCTGGCGCTCAACGTCCTTGGCGCCCATGTAGATCCTGCACTTGAAGCCGAATAGGGCCGAGGCGAGCGCCGTGGCGACGCCGTGCTGGCCCGCGCCCGTCTCGGCGATCACGCGGGTCTTGCCCATGCGCTTCGTGAGGAGCGCCTGGCCGAGCACCTGGTTCGTTTTGTGGGCGCCGCCGTGCAGCAAGTCCTCGCGCTTGAGGTAGATCGTCGTCTTCGTGCCCTCCGTAAGGCGCGTGAGCCTCGTGAGCGGCGTCGGACGGCCCGCATAGGTCGTCAGCAGGCGGTCGAGCTCCGTCCTGAAGGCGGGATCGTCCTTCGCGTCGACGTAGGCGCGCTCGAGCTGGTCGAGGGCGGGAAGGAGAAGCTCGGGGACGAACTGGCCGCCGTATTGGCCGAAGTAGGGATTGAGCAGCATGATGGAGATTCCTTTTTCGAGTTCGGTTCTGTGTAGTTCAGTGTGTTCGGTTTTTGGGTCTGCGTCGGGGGCATCCCCGCACGGCGCCCGCGAAGAGGGCCAGAAGGCGCGGATCCTTGAGGCCCGGCGCCGACTCGACGCCCGAGTTCGCGTCGAGCCCCGCCGCACCCGCAGCTGCGGCGGTCCGTGCGTTTTCGGGCGTGAGTCCGCCCGCGAGGCCGTCCGAGGTGCCGTCGACGACGATCCTTTCGGCGAGTCCCCGCTCGAGAAGCCCCTCGAGCCTGCGGGCCGCCTCGGCGAGCGCGATGGGGTCCTCGGGGAGAGCGGCCGCGAGATGGAGGGCCTTTCCCGGAAACAGGACACGAAGTCCTTCGAGGTCTGCGTCCGTCACGTCACCGTGGATCTGGAGGGGCGTGAAGGCGCCTGCGGCGGCGGGCGAGGCGATGGCCCGGAGAACGTCCGTTTCGTCTGTGTCGACGACGGCCGTGACGGGCATCGTGAGGCCGAGGGCCTTCGTGCGTTCCTTGATCTCATTCGAGAGGACCGCGAGTCCTTCGGGTGTGACCGCTCTGGGTGAGCGCTTCGCGAGCACGACGCCTGCTGCGGAAAAGCCCTCGAGCGCGGCCCTGGTCGCATCGTCGGCCCGTGTGATGCCGCAGACCGTCATTTCGCCGAAGACGAGTCTTCTCACGGCGAGCGAGACGTCGTTGGCCTGATTGAGGACGGAGCCCACGAGGAAGACGCGGGCCGCGCGTGCGACGCGCTCGACGTCGGCGTGGGTGCGGATGCCGGACTGGGCGACGAGGCGCCCGACGGGGACGACACGCCGCGGTTGCCGTGCTTGGCGATCCTGAGACCTGCGCCCGCCGCGGCGAGCGCCGTCATCGTCGAGACGTTGATCGTGCCTGCGCCGTCGCCGCCCGTGCCGACGATCTCGCCCACCTCGAAGGCGGATTTCGGGAAGGGCCTCGCGGCGCGCAGCATCGCGGCGGCCGCTCCGCGGATTTCGTCGAGCGTCTCGCCCTTCATCTTCAGGGCGGTGAGAAGGGACGCAAGCTCAGGCTCGCTCATGCTGCCTGCAAAGACCTCGGTGAAGAGGGTGTCGGTTTCGGCAGTGCTCAGGGGCTGCATGCGGTAGAGGGTTTCAAGTCGGGCATCCATTTCGTGCTCCTTTCATTCCCGGTCGGCTTTTTCCGTTGGTTTTCAATTGATTTTCAGTTGATCCTGTGTTTTCGCGGACGCTTCAGGGGAGGCGTCCCGCGGGGATTCCGGCCGTGCCGGCGGGCGCGCGGAGAAAGCCGGGCCAGGGCCTGGCCTCGGGCTTGAGGGTCTTCAGGAGCAGTTGTCTGATGAGGGGGAGAACTGGGCTTGACATCGCAAAACCTTTGTCTGGTGCTTGCGGCTGCCGAACCGGAGGGGGAGATTGGATAAAAGAAAACCCGCTGATTCGACATCCGCGGGTTGTGGGGAAACTGTTGACTTGCGTTCTTGACGCTCGTGACTATCTCTGGCCGGTACCCGCTTGCTGGGGGTGCCACCACCAAAGAAGAGACTGAGCGTTGAAGGCGTGCGTCATGATGACTTCCGGTTCCAAATCCGATTGATCTTTTGATTGATCTTGAACTGCAGGTGCCGTTCGAGGCACCGCTTCCGCATACTCTACGCCCCCATACCGCATTCGCGCAATAGGTCAAACACCCTGGTTCCTCTGAAAAGCGTACAAAGTCCCGTCGCACAAGCCTCGTAAATAATCCTTATTGTCCGGTTAGGCCTCCCTTATTGGCGCGCGGGCGGGTTTCTCTGTACTATGAGACTCACTTCACGGACGCAAGTTCTTGTGTCCGTTCACGCTTCAAACCACAAGATGTTGTGGGTGTGCCTTCAGGCGCCTCTGCCGCAGACATCTGCCAGGATTCCACGAAATTCCGAAATCCCTTTTGAAAGGAACCCCATCGATGGCCGTTCAGATCGATCAGAGCCGCGACGCGCTCTTTGATGAGCTCGGGCTCATGCGCCTTCGCGAAAGCTACATGCGCGCGGACGAGAAGAGTCCGCAGGAGCGCTTCAAGTTCGTGGCCGAGACCTTCGGCTCGAACCCGGAGCACGCCGCCCGCATCTACGAATACGCAAGCCGCCACTGGCTTTCCTTTGCGACGCCCATTCTCGCCTTCGGCCGCACGGGCCGCGGGCTTCCCGTCTCGTGCTATCTCTCCTACATGGACGACAGCGCCGAAGGCCTCATCGAGACGCTCTCCGAGGTCAACCGCCTCTCCATGCTCGGCGGCGGCGTGGGCATCCACGTCGGCATCCGCTCGGCCGACGAGAAGTCCGTGGGCGTGATGCCGCACCTCAAGGTCTACGACGCCTCCTGCCTCGCCTACCGTCAGGGTTCTACCCGTCGCGGCTCCTACGCCGCCTTCCTCTCGATCGATCATCCGGACATCATTCCGTTCATCGAGATGCGCAAGCCCACGGGCGACCAGAACCTCAAGGCCCTCAATCTGCACCACGGCGTCAACATCACCGACGCCTTCATGGAGAAGATCGAGGCCTCGATGCGCGACGCCGATGCGGACGACTCCTGGGATCTTCGTCACCCGACCACGGGCGAGGTCGTCGCGACCGTCTCCGCCCGCGACCTCTGGCAGCGCCTCCTTGAGATGCGCATGCACACGGGCGAGCCCTATCTCGTCTTCACCGACACGGCCAACCGCGCGCTGCCCTCCTGGCTCAAGGACAAGGGGCTCTCCATTCACGGCTCCAACCTCTGCACCGAGATTTTCCTGCCGACCTCGAAGGACCGCACGGCCGTCTGCTGCCTCTCCTCCGTCAACCTCGAGTACTACGACGAGTGGCGCGGCAACGAGCAGTTCATCGACGACGCGATGGAGTTCCTCGACAACGTGCTCCAGTACTTCATCGAGCACGCGCCCGACGGCATCCGCCGCGCGCGCTACTCCGCCATGCGCGAGCGCAGCGTGGGCCTCGGCGCCATGGGCTTTCACGCCTATCTGCAGAAGCGCGGCATCGCCTTCGAGTCCGCCGCCGCCAAGTTCACGAACCGCGACATGTTCAGGCACATCGCCGCAGCGGTCGAAAAGGCCGACGCGCGCCTGTGCGCCGAGCGCGGCCCCTGTCCCGACGCGGCCGACTCCGGCGTCATGCGCCGCTTCTCGCACCGCATGGCTGTCGCGCCCAATGCCTCCTCGTCCCTCATCATGGGCGGCACGAGTCCCTCGATCGAGCCCTATCGTGCCAACATCTACCGTCAGGATACGATCTCCGGCGCCTACATCGTGAAGAACCGCTTTCTCAAGGCCGAGCTCGCAAAGCGCGGCCTTGACACGGATGACGTCTGGGCCGACATCATCGCCCATGACGGCTCCGTGCAGCACCGTGAGGACCTTCCGAAGGAAGTGCGCGACGTCTTCAAGACCGCCATCGAACTCGACCAGCGCTGGATCATTGAACTTGCCGCCGACAGGCAGGCATTCATCGACCAGGGCCAGAGCGTGAACCTCTTCTTCCCGCCCGACGTCTCGATCGCCTATCTGCACGCCTGCCACTTCTCCGCCTGGAAGAAGGGCCTCAAGAGCCTCTACTACAACCGCTCCGACAAGCTCCGCAAGGCGGACCGAGTCGGCGTCCAGGTCGAGCGCCGCCGCATCGAGGATCAGATCAGCATGCAGGCCGTCGCCGACAACACCACCTGCCTCGCCTGCGAAGGCTGACCGGAGGGAACCACATCATGACCGACAAGAACACCGCCGGCGGGCTCCTTTCGACCCGCACCTGCTTCAAGCCCTTCAAGTACCCCTGGGCCTACGAGGCCTTCATGCAGTCCGAGCAGATGCACTGGCTCTGGACCGAAGTGCCCATGCTCGAGGACGTCAAAGACTACGGCCAGAAGCTTACCGACAGCGAGCGCGACTTCCTCACGAAGATCCTGCGCTTCTTCACCCAGGGTGACATCGACGTCTCGGGCGCTTACGTCAACCACTACCTCCCGCGCTTCGGTCAGCCCGAGGTCCGAATGATGCTCTCGTCGTTCGCCGCGCGCGAGGCCGTGCACATCGCCGCCTACTCGCACCTCATCGAGACGATCGGGCTCCCCGAGTCCATCTACAACGAGTTCCTGCAGTACGAGGCCATGGCCGCCAAGCACGACTTCTTCAACGAAGTCGCCGAGGACAGCCGCGACCTCGCCGCGCAGATCGCCGCCTTCTCGGCATTCACCGAGGGCATGCAGCTCTTTTCGTCCTTCGTCATGCTGCTCAACTTCACGCGAAACGGCACGATGAAGGGCATGGGCCAGATCATCGCCTGGTCCATCGCCGACGAGACGCTCCACACCGAGTCCATGACGAAGCTCTTCCGCGAGTACATCGTCGAGAACCCCGAACTCTGGAACGACTCTCTCAAGGCCAAGATCTATGGCATCGCCGAAACCATGGTCGAACTCGAGGACCGCTTCATCGACCTCGCCTTCGGCGTCTCCGAAATGCGCCGCCTCACCCGCGAGGAGGTCCGCAGCTACATCCGCTACATCGCCGACCGCCGCCTCATCGGTCTCGGCATGAAGGGTATCTTCGGTATCAAAAAGAATCCGCTTCCGTGGGTGGATGCTATGCTGGGTGTGTCGCACACCAACTTTTTCGAAAATAAAGTCGTGGATTATGCAAAGGGCGCCCTTACAGGTGATTGGGGCGACGTCTGGGGTGTGGTAAAGGGTTGATCCGCAGTGGTTTTCGCCTTTGTTGACGTACGCTGAGGCTTGACTGTGCGCCATGAAAAAGCTCCCGTTTCGGGAGCTTTTTTTATTAATCTAAGATCGGCATCGAAAATGAACGGTTTTTTTTATAAGATATCGTCAGGACGGTTCGTTCTTCGGCACCGTTTTGCAGAACGAGCCCGCCTTCAGTTCTCTCGCGAACCACTCGATGTCCTCACGGCAGGCGGCAGGATCCGGGGCGTACTCCGCGCTGACGAAGGCCGCCGAGTTCCGGCGATGCCATGGCGTCTGACATGCCCCGTCTCCGCATCACGCGAGGAGGCGGGCCTTTTTCCATGACCTGCCCCGGAGCCTTCTCCGGAGGGCGTCGGAAGACCGGCATGAAGGCGGCCAATGACGCGCAGATGAGGGGAGAATGCCGCCTGATCGGTGAAAGATGGGTTCAGGATCGCGAGGAAAACGGTGGAAACCGTCTTTCGCGTGCGAATGCGCCGACCTTCCTGAGTTCCCGAAATTCCTGCGGCGCAGCTTCCTTCGGCGAACAAAGGGAAACTACCTACGGCAAAAACACAGCTCTGTACGAGCGGCGATGAAAAGGCGCGTCCATAATGGGCAATGCGACCTCTGTCGTCATAAGGCGACAAATCAAAGGAGATGCCCTTTTATGAATCCATTTGACAACGCGTTTGAGAGGAAGTGGACGTTGATCTTCCTCTTCGAGTTCTTTTTCATCATGATGCCGTTCCCGTGGTTCTACGACCTCGAGTACACGCCGTGGCTCTTCGGCGTGCCGCGATTCATCTACTGCTGGCTGGCCTACGGGCTGCTGGTGATCGGAACGATTGCTCTCTGGTGGCGCAGCTGCATGAAGCGTCCCGAATACCAGGAATACGAGGACTAGCATCATGCCGTATCAAGTTGAAACGTCCACCGTTCCCTTTCTGATCGTCACGATCAGCTACCTTGTCGTTCTCGGCCTTATCGGCTGGTGGGGCAACCGCCAAAACCGAAATCTGCAGGACTTCTTCACGATGTCGGGCTCGGCTGGCGCCGTGCTCTCGGGTCTTGCGTACTTCTCGACGCAGTACTCGATGTCGACCTTCATGGGCGTTCCGGGCTCGATCTACCACGTCGGCTACGCCGGCATGAGCGTCTCGGTGCCGGGCATCGCCTTCTCGATGGTGATCCCCGCGCTTCTCGTCGGCCGCAGGCTCATCAAGCTCGGCCACCGCTACAAGATGCTCACGATGGCCGACTATCTTGCCGACCGTTATGAGTCGACCGCCATCCGGGGCCTGCTCGCCATCCTGATGCTCATCTTCCTCGTGCCCATGATGGGCGCGCAGACGATCGGCGCGGGCGTGATCTTCACGACCTACACGGGCGCTCCGCAGTGGGTCGGCATCGTCGTGATGGGTGTCACGGTCATCCTCTACTGCATGGCGGGCGGCATCCGCTCGGTCATGATGACCGACGTCATTCAGGGCGTGCTGATGGTGGTCACGGCCGTGACGACCTTCTTCGTCTCGCTCAAGCTCGGCGGCGGCCTCGAGACCATCAACGCCAAGCTTGCGTCCGTGGACCCGAACTACCTGAAGTTCCCTGGCCACAACAACTCCTATCCCTGGCAGAACTATGCGTCCATGATCGTCATGTGGTCCTTCTTCTGCATCGGTCAGCCGCACCTCTTCACGAAGTTCTTCACGATGAAGAACTACGGTACGATGTTCAAGGCCGTCCTCCTCGGCACGCTCGGCATGTGGTTCTCCGCAAGCTTCATCGAGTGGTGCGGCGTGACGGGCGCGGCCAGCTTCCCCGGCATCCCGGGCAAGGAAAGCGACTTCATCGTGCCGCTCATTCTCCAGGAAGGCCTGCCGTCCATCGTCTCCGCATTGATGGTCGCCGGCATCTTCTCGGCCGGCATGTCGACGATCAGCTCGCTGCTCCTCACCTCCACGTCCGCCGTTTCGCGCGACCTCTACCAGCGAATCCTCAAGCGTGATGCGACCGACGAGGACACGCTCAAAATGTCCCGCGTCGTGACCGTGGTGCTCGGCATCATTGCAATCGGCATCGGCATCCTCAAGCCCGGCTCGATCTTCACGATCATCCTCTTCGCTTTCGGCGGCCTCGGCATCTGGGCTGCGCCGATCATCTGCGGCATGTACTGGAAGCGCACGACGACCACCGGCGTCTTCGCCTCCGTGATCGTCGGCGAGGTCTTCTACTTCCTGCTGCTCACCCAGTTCAAGTCGCTCTCCTTCGGCTTCAACCCGCTCATCGTCGCGTGGTTCCTCACAATGCTCGTCCTCATCGGCGTGAGCCTCTTCACGAAGCCCGTCTCGGACGCCACGATCCGCCGCCACTTCGACGATCTGGACAAGCCCGCCAAGGCCTGATGCGAACGCACCCAATCGCCTGAAGGCAACCCATGACGCGCCGCCCGGCCCCCTTCGCGAGGGGCCTGCGGCGCGCCTTAAAATGAAAAGGCAGAAAATCATGCAGCTTGCACATCTCAACTGGCAGGAGGCCGAAAAGGTCCTCGCCGATCCCGAAACTCTGGTCGTCATTCCCGTCGGCTCGACCGAGCAGCACGGCCCCATCAGCCCGCTCGGCACCGACTGGCTCATTCCCGAAGAATTCTGCCGCCGCCTCGACGGCCGCATGGAAAAGCTCCTCATCGCGCCCGTCATCCCCTTCGGCGTGGCGACCCACCACATCAACTTCCCCGGCACGATCGACCTGGGAATCGAAACGATGATCCGCGTCATGTCGGCCGTCTTCGAGTCCCTCTACAGGCACGGCGCAAGGCGTTTTGCGGTCATCAACGGCCACGGCGGCAACGATCCCGCCATCGAGAAGGCCGCGCTCGAAATGTACCGCAGGGGCGCTCAGGTCACGCTCGTCGACTGGTGGAGCATCGCTCCGAAGCTCAATCCCGACTGGCCCACGGGCCACGGCGACGCCCAGGAGGCGGCGGCCGTCATGGCCTTCGCTCCCGAGCTCGTCAGGAAGGAGTGGCTCGTCGAAAGTGTCGTGACGCCGCCCTCGGACGAATTCAGGCAGGTCCACATCAATACGGTCTGCTTTGAGGGCGCGCCCGTCAAGATCATCCGCGAGATCCGCGACACCGTCACCACGGGCGGTCTCGGCGGTCTCGACTCGAAGTTCGCCACCCGCGAATGGGGCGTCGCCATGATGGACGGCGTCACCGACTGGATGGCCCGCTACCTCGAGGCCTTCCGCAGGATCGAGCTTCCGAAGCGCCGCTGGGACTGACGCCATGGCGCATGAAGAAATTCTCGCCGCCGTCGACGCCGGGCGGCTGATGGACTGCGTGCGTGCTGTCTGTACGGGCGAGCGCCTCTCTAACGAGCCCGAGGCCCAGGCCTTCGACGTGCTACACAAGAGTTTGGAGGACGCGGGCTGCCGCGTTACCCGCGAGTCGCTCCCTGGATACGTCAGTACGCCCGAAGGCGCCTCCTTCGAGGCGGGCGGCGAGGCGTACGAGGTGCTCACACATCCGATGACTCCGTCCGTCGAGGGGCTCGAGGCGCCCCTCGCATACGTGCCCGTCGACGCCGTGGGCGAGACGGCTCCGGCCGACGTCTCGGGACGGATCGTCCTCACGGACGGCCTTGCGATGGAGCCCGTCGTGCGCGCCCTTGAGGACAGGGGCGCCGCAGGCGTCGTCTTTATCACGGGCGAGGAGATCCACAACATGATCGTCTCGCGTGTCTGGGGCTCGCCCACGCCCGAAACCCTGCACGACTATGTCGGCATTCCCGTCGCAAGCCTTTCCTTTGGGGACGGCACTCGCCTCAGGGCCCGCCTCGCCGAGGCGGGCGGCACGCTGCCCGCAAGGCTTTCGACCCGCGTCGAAAACCGTTGGACGGAAATTCCCGTCATCACGGCCGAGATCCGCGGCGCGGACGAGGACTTCGTGATGGTGACGGGACACGTCGACAGCTGGGGGCTCGGCGCCCTTGACAACGCCTCGGGCAACGCCTGCGCCGTCGAGCTCGCGCGCATCCTCGCGCCGCTCGCCTCTGACATGCGCCGAAGCGTGCGCTTCGTCCTCTGGTCGGGGCACTCCCACGGACGCTACGCAGGCTCGACCGCCTGGTGCGATGCGCACTTCGAGGAGCTCGAAAGGCACTGTCTTCTCAACGTCAATGCGGACTGCCTCGGCGGGCGCGGCGCAACGGTCATGACCGAGTCGCCCGCCATGGCCTCGACGCGAGGCCTCGCGCGCACGGCGCTGCGCGAGGCGGCCGGCGTCACGGACTGGCGCGGCTGCCGTTTTTCGCGCAGCTGCGACCAAAGCTTCTGGGGCGCAGGCGTGCCCTCGATCTTCTCTCAGGTCTCCGAGCAGCCGCCCTTTGAGGGCGCCGCCGCGGACGCCTTTGGCAAGATGTTCGGCAGCGGCAGGACGGGCGGTTTCGGCGCCTGGTGGCACACGAGGACCGACACGCCCGACAAGCTCGACCCGGAAAACCTCGCCCGAGACGTGCGCGTCTTCGCGAGCGTGCTCGCGCATGCGCTCTTTGACGAAAGACTGCCCGTCGATGCGGCGGCCGAGGTGCTCGAACTCAGGGACGAGCTCAAGACGTGGCAGGAAAAGGCAGGCGACTCGCTCGACCTCTCCGAGGTCCTTGCGCGACTCGATCTTCTTGCAGAAGCTCTCGAGGCTACGGCCCGCTCGGACGATCCGAAGCGCTTCGAAAAGCGCTCCCGCAGGGTACTCTCCGAGATCATCCCGCTCGCCTATGTCGAAGGCTCGGTCTACTCCCACGACGAGGCGCTGCGTGCGCCGCCCGTGCCGATGCTGAGACTCATTGACGAACTCGCGTCTCTCTCCGAACACGAGAGAAACGCGGCCCTCGTAAGCCTTCGCCGTGCCGTGAACCGCCTCAAGGCCAGCACTGCACGGGCGCTTGAGGCCGCTCGGGCCTGACGGCAACAAGTGCGGACCTGAAAGAAGGACGGGCTGCGAACGCCATGCGTCGCAGCCTGTCCATTGCTGATTTCACGGTCTTCAAGCTGTACCTTGTCGACACAGGTTTGCTTCGCAAGCTTGCGAAGCTTCCGGCGACGGCTTTTGGGATCCTTTTTGCAAATCGTTTCAGGAGGCGGCTACCGAGCGGCGGCATCGTAAAATTCCTCTTCAGTTCGGGCGCAGACAGCCTATAATTTGCTGGCTAACAAATGGCGTCCGCCGTCACGACACGAGGATTTGACTACATGACCAAGCGACTCATGCCGACTCGCGATAACCTGCGCAGGGTGCACAGGGGCGCCGCGATGAGTGAAGAGGACATTGCGGGCGTCGAGCTGATGCTTTATCTGATCCGAGCTGCCGACGTGGTGCGCGAATCGGTCTATTCGGGCCTCGGGGAGCGGGAGCTTTCCGAAGGAAAGTTCGCGCTCCTGATGACACTCTTCGATGCGGACGGTCCCGTGCCCGTCGTAGAGCTTGCCAAGCGCATCGGCGTCTCCGCTCCGACCACCTCCGTCATGGTGAACCGCATGCTGCAGACCGAGAAGCCCCTCATCGCCAAGGTCCAGTCGAAGGCCGACGCCCGCTGCTGGCTCATCGAACTCACCGACGAGGGCAGGGCGCTCATCACGGCCGAGCTTCCCGCGCATACCGCCAGGGTGGCCGACTTCGCGAAATGCCTGTCGGGCGATGAGCGCGAGCAGATGATCGACATGCTCAAGAAGCTCGTCGCCGACGACTGAGGCCGGAGCTTTCCGTTTCAAGACCGTCGATTCCGGCGGTCTTTCTTTTTTCGTTAATGTTTGGCCGGCTACTAAAAAGATGGCTATTCCAATCAAGCAGAAGGACATCTCCCGCACGGCTGAAGGTTTTGCACGGTGCTCGCCCGAACGGGTTGGGCAACTGCAACGCGGAGACGCTCAGGAGCGAGGTGCGGACAAGTCGCACCAGCCTGCATCCTGAAGCGGATCGCAGGATGCGGCAGGAGCCGCGACTGGCGCTTCTGACGGAGCGGGCCCGGCGGACGCCGAGTGCGTTTCGGGTTCGGAGGCGGATTCGATCGGCTGCGGATTCGCGGCGAGCGCCGGATCGGCATCGGGGACCGCATCCTTGATGGCGTCGGGCGGAAGCCTCAGAAGAGACTGCTTGTCCTTCGTCGCCCATCCCGAGCGCTCCCACCACGGGGAGGCGCGCTCGGCCGCCTCGAGCCTGAGGATCTCCTCTTTGGAGATGCCCTTGAGCGTCTTGTTCCTGAGGCAGGCCGTTGCGTGAGTGCTCTTCATGCGGGCGAGTTCGTCCTCGAGCACGGATTTGTGCGTGAAGCGGGTATAGAGGATGTCCGACAGGTGCCTGTTGACGAAGCCGATGCAGTCCTCGGGCTTCGTCGGGTCGAGAGAAACGATGTAGGCCTTGAGATCCTCGGCGAGCGCGGGGTCGTCCAGCGGCAGGGTTGCATGGGCTGCCGGGAAGAGACACGTGCTTGTGATGACGAGGGCGGGCAGCAAAAGGGATGGCATCGTGGGGGAGGCTTGGCTTGGAAGTATCGGCATGTCGCAGAGGATACCTTTTTTTCAGTCTGCGGAAAAGCCCCGCATGGTTCGACATGCTGAGTGCCAGGCCTGCGGGCTGGAGGCGCACGCTGGCATCAAGGCGGCCGAGGCGCTTCTTCCAGAGCTCACGAGTTCCACTTGTGCGAAGAAGGGCATCCACGAAATTAAGGAAGAATGAGGGGGAGCCCCTTTTCGCAGGCGCAAGTTAACTTGACAACAAGTTCTTTTTCAAAGGAGACGAAAGACAACAATCCGCTCATCCGGCAGTTGCGTTCAGGCAGGTGCTAATGCAAAATCTTAAAGGACCGATTGCACTTCTTTGCAAACGGAGATATAATATTTTGCAACTGAGGATTCCGTGGAACTGACGATCAGCAGTCTCAAGCTTGGTAGGGCCTTCACTTTTTTCTGCGCATGTGACGGAGATCGAGACGCATATGTCTACGTCGACGTCAACGGGCAGCCGGGTACGCTCGGCAGGCAGATCTGTAGTGGAGGGCGCCTGATGGGCAGTACGTTGAGGGCAACAGAGGCAAGCTTTGAGTCGACTTGCCGGAATTGGATGAGACAGCACGCACAACATCCTGACGAGGTGGCATACGGTGCCAGCCTGTCAGAGGTCAGGATGCGCAGGGGGACGCGGACCGTATCGATTCGACTTACGCCTCTGCAGCACGAAAAGCTGCTTCGCTTGGGCGGCTCGGCATGGGTGGCCCGAAAGATTGACGAAGAAGAGGAGCCTTTTTAGTAAGAGGAAGGGAACATGACCAATCCAGAAGTTTTTTTCAACGCTGTCGCGGGGATTGCCATTAGTCCCGAGGCTGCGGCCATTCGTGATGACTATCTACGGGCTTTTCTGGTCGAACAGATTCTCGAGGAGAAAGCGGACCGTGATGCCGAGCCGTGTGTCTACGTGGCTCCCGCCTGGGACGTTCCGTCCCTGACAAGTCGTCTCGGCGGTCTTTCCGTGAGTGACCGCCGGGGGCTTTTGGACCTTTTTGAGACTCATGGGCGGTGGTTGCAGATGCGGTTGCAACAGGCTGCGCGGCGGCTGACGCCTGCGCTTGAAAGGACGTGGAGAAGCTTCTTGTTGGTCAGGGCGAGGTCGAAAGCCTGCTGACCTGCATGGGTTTGTCTCGAACTGCTCTGGACGAAGAGGGCGCTGGGATAGTCTATCGCGTCATGCTTGGCCTTGAAGACGGAGAGTGTCTTGCCAAGGTTTGCCCCGAGGCGGATGAAGCTGCAGTGGACGCGGCGCATACGGCTCTTCTGACGATTTATGAAAGGATGATGGCGGAGGGACGCAGCTTTTTTGTCGAAACGATCGAGCAAAATTGGTGATCATGCTTTGCGAATCTTTTACTTCCTGGCGAAGGCTGCATGCCGTCAAGGATTGCCGGCTCAAGCGGTTCAAGCATGCGCCTGCGGCCCAGAATCAGGTCAGGACCATCATCAGGGAGATCGATGCTTCCGCTCTTGCTCCTGAAGATATCCGTCTGCTTGATGACTTGCTCGACGGATACGGTGCGAACGTCCGGCACATCATGGACCTGCTGAAAACCCGCCGCTACCGCCGCTTTTGCCATGGCAACCTTTATCAGGAGTTCCGAAAGACGCTTCGAGCCGAGCATCGGGCCATGCAGGAGAAGCTTCCTGAAGAAGAGCGGGCAGCTCATCCGCTCGCGCTTGGCGGCATGCAGGGAAAGGTCTGGAAGGTGTCCGTGGAGTACGCGTGCGCGCTATATGACAGATATTGGCGTGGAATTCAGGTTCGCGCTTTGCAAGAGTTGCGCCGCAAGCCTTTTTATCAGGCTTTGACCCGAGCGGAGCAGTACTATGTCGCCTGCCTGCTGAAGTCGACCGGCGGGATGTTCTTCGACATGCTTGACGGACGAGTGCCCAAGCCGCCGGCTTTTCCGAAGTCCATTCAGGGAAGTGTCGCTCACGCAGGAGCCTTGTGTGCAAAAGTGCGTGCCACGGTGCGCAAGCTTAGTCGCCACTTGCCGGTACACGGCCAGAACCGGTCGTGTGTTCTGGCGCCGCGAGAAGGCTACCATCCGCTGCGAAAAAAGCGCCCCCGGGGACGCGGATGGGATCAGCATCATCACTGCGATCCCTCGAAGGACGGTCAAGGTCAGAGTCAAAGGGCGAGGCCCCATCAAAAAGACGATCGTGCTTGTGCGTGATGGTGACCGCTTTTTTCTGCACTTGTCTGTGCCGCTCAAGGTCAAGCCTCTGGAAAAAGTGCCCTCGGCTCCGGCTGGATACAGCCACTGCACGGCTCTTGACATGGGTTTCACTGAAGTCTTTACGGACGACGGCGGCCGACAGTACGGAGGCGGGCTGGGCGTCCTGCTGACCAGGATGGCGCGGGAGCTTGACGATCACTGCAGGAAGCGCCGAGCCTTGTGGGCGGCTTATCGCAAGGCGGGGCCACGCAAGCGGCAGCGTTTGCTCAAGTTCAACTTGGGCAAGAAGCGGTGGGAGAGCAGACGGGAGCGCGCGCGACGGGAGGTCGAGAACCTGATCAACCGAGCCTTGAATCATCTTTTGGCTTCCAGACCGTCTGATGTCTATCTGGTGGAGCAATTCGCCGAATCGTTCGACTACTCCGGGATGTCCAGAGAGGTCAGACGAAGACTGTCCGGCTGGATGCGCGGCGTGATCGCGGACCGACTGGCTTTCAAGGTGGCGGAGAGAGGTGCGAGGCTAGTGTACGTTCCCGCCAACTATACGAGTCAAAGATGCCCTGTCTGCTCCTTTGTCAGGCGTGATCAGCGAAGCGGTGATCGCTTTCACTGCAAGCATTGCGGACACAAGGCCCAGGCGGACGGCAACGCCGCTCTGAATCTGCTGCTTGCCGCTCATGAGCCCAAGATCAAGCGCGGGATGACCTGCGCGCAAGTGGACACGGTATATCGTACCGAGTATGAGAAAAAGTGCAGGACTGAAGGGAAAACACCACTGCCGCGCAGGCTTCGGACTTCGAAAAGGTCTGCGAAGGGGACGTGTCAGAAAGGAAATGTGAAATGATAAAGCTATAAGATAGAAGCGTTGATCCAGTGGTCCGATAAAGGAATCGGCTCTCAACCAGCGGCATGCCGCCGTTGGTATGCGGGATTATGTTGCGGCAAGAGACGGGGCTGCCTGAGATCAGACAGCGTGCTCCCGCCAGTGGTGTCCCCGATGGGCTCCGGAGCCGCACTACCCGCGAGGCCGCAAGTCGGGCTGCCCAGACGTCCTTGGAGATGACGACCGTTCCGACGTCGACAGCCGCGGAGAAGGGAGCTTGCCCGGACTCGCGTCACTGACCAAAAAGCTCGGCTCAACGCTTAGAGGCGGAAAGTCATGTCGAGCATCGTGCACAGAGTGCTGCGGTGCTTGGGGCTGCCCGTGAACGGATGTTTCCTGCAGCAGTTGACTGAGTCATTTGAGAGTGTTGATGAAAATTGCAATGGCTGTGCGAAAGCGGCGTAAATTCAGCAGGTCAGCGGGGACGTGCAAACGAGGAAGATGAGGCTATGAGGTAGAAAGATAGAGGTGTTGAGCCAGTGGCCCGATAAGGAATCGGCTCTCAACCAGCGGCATGTCGCCGCTGGTATGCGGGATTTTTTACGGCAACAGACGGGGCTGCCTGAGATCAGGCAGCGTGCTCCCGCCAGTGGTGTCCCCGATGGGCTCCGGAGCCGCACTACCCGCGAGGCCGCAAGTCGGGCTGCCCAGACGTCCTTGGAGATGACGACCGTTCCGACGTCGACAGCCGCGGAGAAGGGAGCTTGCCCGGACTCGCGTCACTGACCTAAAAGCTCGGCTCAGCGCTTAGAGGCGGAAAGTCATGTCGAGCATCGTGCACAGAGTGATTGCGGTGCTTGGGGCTGCCCGTGAACGGGTGTTTCCAGCAGCTTTTAGCTGCTGCGGTCCTTTTCCTTCTCGACGGAGAAGCAGGAAAAGGTACGGTTTTTGAATGCAAAACGGCCCGCTTCCAACGCGGGCCGTTTCGCATTTTTCTAGCGGTACTTTTCCGGGAACTTCATGTCGCTGTAGCGCACGAAGCGGCAGCCCGTGATGAGCTTGTAGCCGAGCCAGATGGCGAGGAAGAGCGGGATGCCGATGTAGGTGGCGACCACGCCCGCCCAGTCGATCGTGCCCGCGAGGAAGGCCTGGTAGTTCTGGCCGAGCATGATGATCATGCAGAGCGCGAAGGCGAACATCGGTCCGAACGGGAAGAAGGACGACTTGTAGGGCAGCTTGTTGACGTCGTAGCCGTTCATCACGTAGCCGCGGCGGAAGCGGTAGTGGCTGATGGCGATGCCGAGCCAGGCGATGAAGCCGCTCATGCCCGAGGTGTTGAGCAGCCAGAGGTAGACGGACTGGTTGTCAAAGAGGGACGTCAGGAAGCACAGGCCCGCGACCGCCGTCGTGGCGAAGAGCGCGTTGCGCGGGACGCCGGAGGCGGAGAGCTTGCCGAAGATCTTCGGGGCCGAACCCTGGTGCGCGAGCACGAAGAGCATGCGCGTGGAGGCGTAGAGGCCGGAGTTGCCAGCGGAGAGCACCGAGGTGAGGATCACGGCGTTCATGAGCGCGGCGGCCGAGAGCAGGCCCGCGTGCTCGAAGACGAGCGTGAAGGGGCTTACGGCGATGTCGGCCACGTCGTTCCTGAGAAGGCGCGGGTCGGTGTACGGAATGATCAGGCTGATGACGAAGATCGAGAGGATGTAGAAGAGCAGGATTCGCCAGAAGACCTGTCGGACGGCCTTGGGAATGTTCTTCTCGGGATGCTCGGTTTCGCCAGCGGCGATGCCGATGAGCTCGGTTCCCTGGAAGGAGAAGCCCACCACCATGGCGACGCCGATCAGGGCGGGAAGGCCGCCCACGAAGGGCGCGTCGCCGATCGCCCAGTTCTCGAAGCCCGCAGGTGTGTCGCCCGAGAGGATTCCGAAGATCATCGCGAAGCCCGTGCAGATGAAGAGGATCACGGTTACGACCTTGAGGAGCGCGAACCAGTATTCCGTCTCGCCGAAGCCTTTTACGGATATGTAGTTGAGCGTGAATATGAACGCGAGGAAAAGTGCGCTCCAGAGTGTTCCGGGCACGTCGGGGAACCACCAGCCCATGACGAGCTGGGCGGCCACAAGGTCGACTGCGACCGTAATGGCCCAGTTGTAGCAGTAGTTCCAGCCGAGGGCGAAGCCGAAGCCTTCGTCGACGTAGCGGCGGCCGTAGGTGGAGAACGAGCCGGCCACGGGTTCGTAGGCGGCGAGTTCGCCGAGGCTCGTCATCAGGAAGTAGACCATGAGGCCGATGATCGAGTAGGCGAGCAGGGCGCTGCCGGGACCGGCCTGGGCGATCGTCGCGCCGGACGCCACGAAAAGTCCCGTGCCGATGGAGCCGCCGACGGCGATCATCGTGATGTGACGCGCCTTGAGGTCTCGGCGCAGTCCGGTGTTGGAGCCGGTGGTAGTGTCGGACATGTGGGTAGGAATCTCCGGAAAGAAATGCGTTCGCAGGAGGGAGGACACGGAGCGAACCTGCAGCGGCCGGCGGGGCCTTGCGGGCTTGCAGCAGATGTCCGGGCGAACTTTTCCGGGTGCGGGCCTGCCGGCCGCACTGTCGAAAAGCGACCGAACGGTCAGCGACAGCTCCTCCGCCGCGGATCGGCGGGAGTGAGGCGGATGTTCTCCGCGTCACCAATGGCCGCCGCGTGTCCGCGGCGTCATTTCGGCAGGCTGCCCTTTCGAGCGGCGTCCTCGGATACCTCCTCGGCCGTCTACTGATGCAGTCCCTGCGCCTCTATCTTGCCTGGCGCCCCTCAAGGCGGAAGCCTTGAAAAGCGTGAAAGGCGTTATTTTGACACAGATTGCAGGCCGGGTGAAGCGGGCGGCCGTTTTTTTCCATGCCAGAATCCCGATTCGCCGCGCCCGCCTCCCGTGCGAAGCATGCACCATCTCGTACCACTCTATAAAATACTTTCAGGATTGCGCGAGCTTCGCAATTTTTTTGATATAGAGGTAAGAATATGGGCATGTTTGGACCGGGCAAGGAAGGATGGCTGGCAGAAGCTGAGATGCTGAGTTGGGCTTTCAGACATTTGAAGGCTGAGGAGAGGGACTACCTCACCAAGAGGCTCAAGCATGTTCTGGGAAAACGCACGCTGAAAGGTTCCTGGTTTGAGAAAGACAAGAGTCTTGTCGAGATGCTTGTGGCGGGGCCGGCCCATCGTGCAGGGTTGGGCTCCCTGCCGCTGATGACAGCCGCCAACACGGAGAAGATGCATGCGCTTGACTATCCGGGGCTCCCTGAGGACAAGACGCCCGAGGCCTTTTTCAGACGCGTGGAGGCTGCTGCGACACACGAGAAGTCGAAGGAGGCGATGAGGGCCTTTCATGAGGAGATCGACGGCACTCCTTATGACCGCAGGGCCTTTGCCATGCTCATCATCTACATCTGCGGATTCGGACTGTCGTGGTACGCAAAGGCCTTCCTTGAACGCTACTGCAGGGAGTTTGGCGCGAACTCGCAGACCACTCTCTCCATCAGCTTTGATCCGAGCCTGTACGAGGGGAAGGACGGCGATCCTGAAGGCGAAGAGGCGTCCGCAGGCGAGAAGTCCGAAAAGCCCTCGCAGGAGCAGGCCCCGGCTGAGGCCGTCCCTGCCGGTGCGTCCGAGACTGAGGGGGCTCGGGAGGCTCCTGCGCAGACGGGGGACGAAGTCCCCGGCGTCGAGGCCGCGAAGGTTGCCGAGTCTGCCGCCGAGCCTGCCTCCGTCGTACCTGCACCCGTCGTGCCTGTGCCCGCTGAAGGGGCGAAGGCGAGCACCGTCTTTCCGCGAGACTTCTCCGTCACCGTGCCGCCCTTGCCGCGAGGCGTGACCCGTTATCTGGGCTACATCCGCACGAGTGGCGGAAACTTCTTCAACTTCTATGTTCTCGCCGAGTGGTACAAGGACCGCTTCGGCGCGCTCGAGTCGGAGGCCAAGCAGCTTTTCCCCTCCTACGGTGCCTTCAACCTGAAGTCGGCGGGTCGCAACCAGATCAAGGAAGGCGCCTTCTACGTCATCGACCTGAAGCCGTCGGAACTGATGCCGAACTTCGACGAAAACGGCCGCGTGCGTTCCGACTTCTGCAAGTTCGTCGACTTCTCGAGGATCACGAGCAGCAAGCGCTTCTTCAGCGCGTCCGACTTCGGCATTCATCTTGTCGTGAAGCCCGCCGAGGACCTAGACCGCATCGACTTCACCTCGACGATGATTCCCGTCAGCGTGACGGATTCTGAGGATCTGGAAGGCGAGATGAAGGTTGCCAACGAGTTCGTGCTGCTCGAGTACAAGGACTGTTTCTACGGTCCTCTGCGCCTGAAGAGAGACAACCGCGGTAAGAACTACGTCACGTTCTCCGGCACCGTCAACAAGGGGCTCGTGTCCGCCTTCAGGATCAAGGCCGACAAGGTCGAGGAGGTTCGCGAGTACGTCAGGTGGGAGGGCGCCGGCCAGCCCGTGCACGTGGGCGTGCGCTGCGCGAAGACGGCCTTCATGGATGCGGTTTCGGTCGACGTCTGGAGTGACGCGGATCTGCTCAGGCGCCTTCTTGAGAAGTCTGCTGTGCGTGCCGCCTACATCAGGGACCGGCTCCAGTCTCCCGAGGCCTTCGAGGACGTGGAGCCGGACGTGACGGCCGGTCGCCTTGCCCGCGCCAGAAACGTGATGCGCCGCCTGCAGTACAAGGAGGAGGTGAAGGAGCATGTCGCGAACTTCGTGCTCGACGAGATCAGGGCCGGCAACGACGCCATGATTGACGCCATGATTGACGCCGTGATCTCGCGCGTGGCGGTCGGTGACAAGCTGATCGACAAGATCTCCGCAAAGACTCTCGTGGGCGTGAGGGTCGAGCGCCTGAAGGCCGAGGAGAAGACGCTCAGCGAAAACATCCGAGTGCAGGAAGGCAAGAGGGACGAGCTCACTCGCAAGTACGCCAGTCTCGAGATAAGCAAGAAGGAGCTCGACGCGGAGCTCCGGAGGAAGGCCCTCGCGTCCTGTCTTCTGGATGCAAAGAAGGACGTGATCGAGCAGCTTCTCAAGCTGGACGGGATGCTTGAGAAGCGTCGCGAGAATTACCGCAGGCTCGAAAACCTGCACACGAAGCTTCTCGAGGAGTCGAAAAGAATCTGTGAGCGCACGCACGGAGCCGACGGCGAGCTGATGCCCGAGTCCCTCGTGAGGGCGCTCGACGCCTGGACTGAGGACGATGACAGGAGCCGTCGCGAAAGGCTCGCGCAGGCCGTCTGCGGCGTCAGGCCCGCGAAGCTCAGGGGACGCGAGCTGGCCGATGCGCTCGTCAGGTCCGTGCAGGAGGTTCGACGCTACGATGAGAACACGGTGCTCAACCTCTACATCTGTTGGGCGCAGAACTTCCTCACGGTGCTCTCGGGCGAGCCCGGCTCGGGCAAGACCTCGATCTGCCACATTCTGGCGAGGACGCTGGGTCTGGACGCCTTCGACAACCTGCTGTCGTCCGACGAGCGTGCGGGTCTTTCCGCCGGACGCTTCGTGCACGTGCCGGTCGAGTACGGCTGGACGTCGAAGCGCGACTTCGTGGGCTACTGGAATCCGATCACGAACAGGTTCGAGTCTTCGGATCCCGCCAGATGGGACCTGCTCCGCACGCTTGATGCGGAGGAGAGGAGCGCATCGGGGTCGGTCTATCCCGCGATGATGCTGCTTGACGAGGCGAACCTCTCGCCGATGGAGTACTACTGGTCCGACTGGATGCGTCTGTGCGACGAGCAGACGTCGTCCGGCATCGTGACGCTCTGGGACAAGGCGCCGACGAAGGTGCCCGAGACGCTGCGCTTCATGGCGACCATCAACAACGACAGTACGACCGAGACGCTCTCGCCGCGCCTCATCGACCGTGCAGCCGTCGTGACGCTGCCCGTCGTCGATTGCATTGAAAACACGAGCCCCGCGAAGGTCGTGGGACCCGTGTCCTGGAAGGAGCTTCAGGCCTACTTCGGGGCGAAGGCCGTTTCGAAGAACGCGCGCGAGCTCTCGGACCTGCACGACAGGCTGATGCCCATGCTCGAAGGCTTAGGCATCAGGCTCTCGCCCCGCTCGATCCGCCAGATGAACGGATACGTGGGCGCGGCGTCCTCGATCTTTGCGGACGGGGACAAGCCCGCCTGGCTTGATGCGGCCGACTTTGCGGTGATGCAGAAGTGCCTGCCGCGCATCACGGGCACGGGCGCCGCCTACCGCGAGAAGCTCGTGGAGTTCAGGAGCGGTCTTGAGTCGCTCGGACTGTCGAGGTCCGTCGAGGTCGTCGACCGCATTCTGCGTCAGGGCGACGAGGCCATGGACTGCTACCGCTTCTTCTGACGGAGGTGGCCATGACTGCTGAAGATGCAGGTGCGGGCGTGCAGGCGGGAACGCTCGTGCTCACGGTCCGCCCCGAGGGCGCGGCCCCCGTGCCGTTGCCGCTTCATGAGGCTGAGCCCCTGATCGGAGACTGGTCGGGGCAGCCCGCCGTGGAGGCGGGTGTGCCCGTGTCGCTTGAGGTTTCGGGCCTTCCGCCGAGGGCTGCCGTCACCGTCAGGATGGGCGGCGAGGTGCTCGCGGGCGACCAGTATCGCGAGGAGGACTGCGTACACCTCGAGCTGCAGGATCCGCTTCCCTTCGACAACATGATCGGCGTGGCGAAGCTCGAGGTGCTCGTGAGCATGGGACCTCAGGCGTGCAGCTTCTTCCATGCCGAGCCGCTTCGCATCATTCTCAAGCCGGGGCTTGCCTCGGACAATCTGCTCAGGATGAGCGAGAGCGTGGCGGAGCACGTGGAGAGGCTCTTCGGGGGCGATGCCGTCAGGACGGGCGACGATTCGCTTGGCGATCTTCTGGGCGTGCTCGAGCGTCTGTCGTCTCTCTACGAGAGGCAGTATCCGTATTTCCGCGAGGATCCCAAGTGCAGGCTCGCCTCCACTGCCAGACGCATGAGCATCGAGCGCATGCGCGACATGACGCCCGAGGCCGCGCGCTGGATGGCCTCGCATCCGCACGAGTGGCAGAGAGTGGCGCCGGGACACGGCATCCGCATGCGGGGCGCGAACTGGATGCCCGCTCATGCGCTCGTGCGCACGTCCGAGCTGAGCAGGGACCTTTATGAAAACCGCGTGGTGGCAGGCTTTCCGCTGCATCTTGCGTCGGAGACGAGGCGTCTGGCGCAGGCGTTCGAGGACGCGGTGCGCGTCGGCGCGGGACCTCTTGACGCGGGGACCATCGGCCGCATGGCCGCCGTGCGCATCGTGAGTTCGGAGGCTGACGTCCTGAGGGGCTACGGCATCGTGTTCTCGCGCATTGCGGAGCTCTACCGGGACGCGCTCGGCGTGACGCCCGAGCCCGTGAACAGGCTGCCCGCGCCCGCGAGGCATTTCATCGAGACGTCCCAGTACAGGCTCGTCTACGAGCTGATGCGCGAGTGGTTCGAGCTCAGGCCCGTCGAGGCCGAGAAGCTCGTGAGCAGGCTTGCGAGCGTGACGAGTCCGAGGCTCTACGAGTACTTTTCGCTCGTTTCACTTCTCGGCGGCCTTGAGCGCAGGGGCTGGACGAGCGTGGAGGCGAAGAGGCACGAGTATGCGGGAGCGGGTCCGCTTTATGCGGACAATGCGGCCGCGGCCCTTCTCAACACCTTCATCTTCAGGAGGAAGGAAGACGACGGAGGGAACGAGGAGATCGTGAGGCTCTGGTACCAGCCCGTGCTGGCGGCGGGAAATGTTGAGCCCGAGAACGGCATCGGACTTGCGAGGACGACACGCTGGTCCGTGAGGCCCCTCAATGCGGAGGCTGCCGACACGCTGAGGGAGACGGACAGGGCCTGGTATTCGCCCGACTTCCTGATTTCGCTCGAGAGCGGAGGCAGGACGGCCTGGGCGGTCATGGACAGCAAGTACTCGACCGTGGGAACGGTGCTGCGGCACCATGCGATGCAGCAGGCCTTCAAGTACCTGACCTCGCTCGGGACGGTGAGAAAGGACGACGTGTATGCGGGCCTCTGGCTCTACTGCGGCAGCGTTGCGAACGACCGCACGCAGGAGGGGTCGTTCTTCAATGCGTCGGCCCCGGACGTCCTGCCCGTGCCCGACATGGTGCTTGAGCGCGTCAATGCGCTCTCGGAGGCCGATCCCATTGCAGGCGTGCTTGAGCGCCTGAGGACGGTGCTTGCGAGGTAGGTGGCGGGGCGTCGTGCGTCAGTCGACGGGGCGGTGGGCCGGGAAGAGGCGGCCGAGGACCTTGAGAAAGACCTTGGCGAACTGCCCGCCGCAGACGGCGGCGACGAGCGTGCCCTCGCGCACGCCCTCGATCGAGCCGAGGAGAAGGCAGGAGAGCGAGGTGGCCGCGATGACGAGGAAGACGTCGATGCCGGTGCGCAGGTTGCCGAAGGAGCCGCCCCAGCGCCTGATGATGCTGATGACGAGACCTTCGGGCGGCAGGATCGCCAGACGCGCGAAGACCATGCCCGCAATGCCCATGCCGTTGAAGACCGTGCCGATGAAGACCGTCGCAAGCTGCTCGAGGTAGGCGGCGGGCGCGACGAAGGACGTGAGCGCATAGGCCGCGTCGAAGAAGAGGCCGAAGACGAAGCAGATCGGAATCTGCTTGACGAGCTTCACGAGAAACCGTGACGGATCGACCGCCGTCTGGAGCACGAAGAAGAAGACGTTCGTGAGGAAGACGAAGAAGCCCATCGAGAGCGGAAGGGCCTTGGAGAGGACCAGGGCCACGGAGCTGATGGTGCCTGTGCCGAGACCGGCGTGCGTGATGACCGAGATGCCCGTCGAGAGCATCAGAAGCCCGAAGAAAAAGATGAGTGCGCGAATAAACATGGTGCCTGTTGTTCTGAACTTGCGCCCGGCTGCGCGGGACGGCCGGAAGCGCCGGAGAGGCGCGGCGGTCGCTCGGAGGCTTTTGCGAAGGTCGTCAGGCGTGGTCGGGTTAACCCGAAAGTCGAACTTTATCAGAAAAGATCGGGCGGGACGTTTTTCAGGCAACGCTTTCGATCGGGCGGAGTCGCTAGCCCGATCGTCGTAGTACCGCCGGCCAGGAGCGGTGTGGCGGAGTTTGGGAGTATCATACGAAATCCAAACTCTTCATACGCCTGATGCCACCCGACGATGCACGGGGAGGCTTGAGCGTGAAGGCGATACGCACGACAACAGAACGAAGAAAGGAGATTCGCCGTGACACTCTCGGACGACGTGCGCGACTACTGGAACACACGCGCGGAAGGCTATTCGCTTCACAACTGCGATGAGCTTGACGGAGGGACGGGGCTTGTGCTTGAGCATCTGTTCAGGACGGAGCTCGGGGCGAAGCCCGGGATGCGGGCGCTTGATGCGGGCTGCGGTCCGGGGATCTTCAGCATCGTGCTGGCGAGACTCGGCTGCAGGGTGACGGGCATGGACCTGTCGCCCGAGATGCTCGAGCACGCGGGGGCGAACGCGAAGAGCCGCGGGCTTGAGGCGGACTTCAGGCTGGGCGACGTGACGGATCCCGGGATGGAGCCGTCGTCGCTGGACCTGATCGTCTCGCGGTGCGTGCTCTGGAACCTGCCTGCGCCCGCCGAGGCGTACAGGCGCTGGATGAGTCTTCTGAAGCCGGGCGGCAGGCTTCTTGTGATCGACGGCAATCATTATCTGCATCTCTTTGACGAGCGCTATGCGCTCTGGGCGCTGAGGTCCGCGCCCGCGCCGGGGCATGCGGCGAGGTACATGAGGGGCGTGAGCAGCGAGCGCATCGACAGGATTGCGCGCGATCTGCCGCTGTCGTGCATCGAACGTCCCGCGTGGGACGTCGAGGTGCTCGAGTCGCTCGGCGCCGAGGTGCGCGTTGCGAGCGAGGACCGCAGGACGGTGGCGACGGGCGGCGGAGAGGCGCAGGTGACGACGAACTTCTGCATCGTGGCCCGGAAGCCCTAAGCGCAGGAGCGCAGGGGCCGCCCGTGTGGCGGCTCGGGGGCGCCCTGAACTACAATGACGGATTGCAATTGGTTGCGGATTCAAACTTCCGGAAATTTCTGTCATGGGCTGGCTTCAAGCTCTTCTTACCGACTCGGGCTCCTTCACGCACGCGCTTCTCGCGTATTCGCTCATCATTGCGGCGGGTCTCTGGATCGGGCGCTTCAGGTTCTTCGGCGTCTCGGTCGGCGTCACCTGCGTGCTTTTTCTCGGCCTTTTTGCGCGCTATCTGGGCGTTGACGTCGACCCCTCGATCATTTCGTTCTTCCGCAACTTCGGCCTGGTCCTCTTCGTCTTCTTCATCGGCCTGCAGGTGGGCCCGTCGTTCTTCTCGACCCTGAGAAACAGCGGCTGGGGGCTCAACGGGCTGATGTGCCTGTCGGTGGGCGTGAGCCTGCTTCTGACGGTCGGGATCTGGGCGGCTTCGGACGGCGCGCTGGCTCTGCCGCAGCTCCTCGGCGTGCACTTCGGCGCCGTGACGAGCACGCCCGGTCTGGGCGCGACGCAGGAGGCGCTCGCAGCCATGGGGTACAAGGGCGACATCACCGTGGGTTATGCCTGCGCCTATCCCGTGTCGATCATCGGCGTCATCCTGACGCTTCTCTTCGTGAGGAAGGTCTTCGGGATCGACGTCAAGCACGAGGAGATGCTCTGGGAGGAGGCGCAGAAGAAGCGCGCCCAGACGCCGATCTACTTTCACGTGACGCTCTCGAACCATGCGCTCGACAATCATACGCTGCGTGAGATCCGCTCTCTCGTCGGCCGCAACTTCATCTGCTCGCGCATTCTGCACGACGGCGTGATCACGAGTCCGACGGCCGACACGGTCGTGCACGAGGGCGACAAGCTGCGCATCGTGGCGGGCCCGCGCGACAAGGAGGCGATCGTCGCCTTCTGCGGCGAGGAGGACACGAAGATCGACCTTGCGACCGCGCACTCGCCGCTCGTCTCCCGCCTCATCAGCGTCACGCGCGAGGAGGTCAACGGCGCGCTCATCGAGGACCTGCACCTCTCGCGAATGGACGGCGTGAACATCACGCGCGTCAACCGCTCGGGCGTCGTGCTCTTTCCCTACAACACGCTGCGCCTGCAGATCGGCGACACGCTCAACTGCGTGGGTCCGGCCAACGCAGTGGCGCGTCTGGCGGCCATGATGGGCAATCAGGAGAAGCGGCTTGAGAGGCCCAACGTCTTCGCGATCTTCATCGGCATTGCGCTCGGCCTCGTTCTGGGCAGCGTTCCGATCGCCTTTCCGGGCATGCCCACCGAGATCAAGCTCGGTCTTGCGGGCGGCCCGCTCATCGCGGCCATCCTGCTGAGCTACTACGGCCCGCGCTTTCATCTCGTCACGTACACGACCGTCTCCGCCAACCTGATGCTCAGGGAGTGGGGCCTCACGTTCTTCCTCGCAAGCACGGGCCTGGCCGCAGGCGACATGTTCATCGAGGCCTTCGTGAGCGGCATCGGCTGGGTCTACATGGCGCTCGGCCTCGTGATCAGCGTCGTGCCCATGGCCGTCATGGCCGTCGTCGCGCGCCGCTTCATGCGGCTCAACTTCCATACGATCGCGGGCCTCATCGCAGGCGCCTCGACGAGCAGCTCGGCGCTCAGCTTCGTCAACAGCCTCTCCGAACGCGGCCTCGCCGTGCTCGCCTACTCGACCGTCTACCCGCTCGCGATGTTCCTGCGCATCATCTCGGGCCAGATCATCCTGATGCTCTTCTTCTCCATGCAGTGAACGAGGAGCTAACGGAGGTCCGAAGGGCTTTCCCAGAGGTGGGTGCGAACGATGTGTTCGGTAAAGTCGAACGTAACGAATTGAAGCGTTCGACAGAGTTGGGTGAAGTATAATGTCTGCGACTTATAGACAACGAGCGTCCTGCGGCCGGACGCCGTGACGCCTCCGCACGCCCCCCGGCGGTGTGCGCTGACACTCAGACCAGATGGGCCGCACAGGGAGAAATCGAAATGAACTTCACCGCAAGGCTTGCCGGCGTCGCCGCCGCTCTGTGCCTTTCCTTCGGCGCCGTTGCCGCCGACAACGGCACGCAGCCGATCACCGATCAGGACCAGTGCCACAGCTGCGACATGTGGATCACGAAGTATCCCGGCCCGAAGGCCGAGATCGTGACGAAGAGCGGCCACGTCTACAAGTTCTGCAGCACGAAGTGCATGACCTGCACGCTGCTTCGCCTCGGCGAGTCCGACAAGATCGCGGGCATCTGGGTCAACGACATGGTCGGCAACGACTGGGAGCATCCTGACGCCACCTTCATCGACGCCAAGACCGCTTGGTACGTCCAGGGCTCGAGCCGCAAGGCCACGATGGGCAAGTCGCTCGCCTCCTTCAGCACCGAAGAGGCCGCCGTTGCCTTCCGGAAGGAATTCGGCGGCACGCTCTACCGCTGGAACGACCTGACGAAGGAAATCCTCGGCTGCAAGGTTCCGAAGAAGCCGACTGTGTCGATGGAATGATGATCATCTGAAGAGGCATGCGCGCTTTGGCGCGCATCTGCATCCATGCAGAGCCCAACGGGCCCGAAATCCATGCGATTCCGGGCCCGTCGTCATTTTCTGACGGTATGCAGGCGGATGACGCCTCAAGGGTAGGCTGTTCGGACAAGCCTTCATGTCGGGCAGTTTTGACATGATTGTGCTGCAGCCGTTTCGAGGGTGACGGGATAATGGGGACGGTTGTTCCTAGGGGTTTGCACGGAGAATGGGGCGACGGGGAGGAGAGGGTTCCGCGGGCAGACTTTTCGGACGCGATGCACGGGCGCCGTGCCTTTGCACGCAAGCACGAAAAGGACATCATAGATGAAAAGCCTCGAAGACCTTCGACTTGACGACTTTCGCCTTGAGCTCAAGGGGAGAAGTTTGGTTCCGATCATGCAGGGAGGGATGGGCGTGAACATTTCGACCGCCGAAATGGCGCAGGCCGTGGCCGCGCGCGGTGGCATCGGGCACGTCTCGGACGCGATGGTGCCGGACCTTGCGGACCGTCTTTTCGGGACGGGCTTCACGCGCATGAAGGCGCTTGCCTGCAAGGCGCTCGAGCGCACGACGGGCGAGGCCGGGTTTCACTTTCCCGTGGAGAAGATCCGCGAGGCCGCGAAGCTCTATCTCGGGCGCGTGATGGAGGGCAGGACGGGCGAGGGGCGAATTCACGTCAACATCATGGAGAAGCTCACGATGAACGCCTCGCTCGAAACCCTGAGGGCCCGCCTTCTCGGGGCGCTTGATGCGGGCGTCGACGGGATCAGCCTTTCGGCGGGCCTGCATGCGGGATCCTTTGCGCTCATGAGCGGGCATCCGAGGTTTCGCGATGCGTGTCTCGGGGTGGTGGTTTCGAGCCGCCGGGCGCTCAATCTCTTCATGAGGAAGTCCGCGAAGACGGGGCGCCTGCCTGACTACGTCGTGGTCGAGGGCCCGCTCGCGGGCGGACATCTGGGCTTCGGAGCGGACTGGCAGCGCTTTTCGCTTGCCGACATCGTGCGGGACGTGAAGGGTTGGCTGCATGAGAATGCGCTTCGGATTCCCGTGATCGCGGCGGGCGGCGTCTTCACGGGGACGGACGGTGTGCGGATGATCACGGAGGCGGGCGCGGACGGCATTCAGGCCGCGACGCGCTTTGCGGTGACGAGGGAGTCGGGGCTGCCCGACGCCGTCAAGCAGCGCTACTTCGACGCGCGGGCGGAGGACATCGAGGTCAACGGCATTTCGCCGACGGGTTATCCAATGAGGATGCTCAAGTCGAGTCCCGCGATCAACGCCGCGCTCAAGCCGCAGTGCGCGGCCTACGGGTACATGCTTGATCACGGCGGCTGCGCGTAGCTCAGGGCCTGGCGCGAGGCCGAGGCTGCGGGAACGGCGCAGGACGGCATCCGGGAGAAGACCTGCCTTTGCGCGCAGATGCGCAGCTCACGCGTCTGGACGCTCGGTGCGAACGGGGCAAGGCTCGCGGAGGCGGGGAAGCGGGATGCCTCGGGCAGGTGGGTGCTTCCGTCGACGGCGGAGGTGTTCGACGACTACCGTTTCGGCGTGGCGGACGAGGTGCATGCCAGACGGGATGGATGCGGTTCATAGGGGCGCGCGGAGCGTGCGGACAAAAGGCGAGCAGATGTATCCCTGCGGGCGTGAATCGTACAAAACGCACGCAAAATCGATATGATGTAGGGACTTTATTCCCGCACGCCGTCCGACGCGTGCGGATGAGGCCGGCGATGGGGCTCTGGACGAGCACGAAGGCCGCCGGCCGACTTCTCGCTACGGAACCTGATCGTGAAAATTCTGCTGATTCCCGACTCCTTCAAGGGGAGCCTTTCCTCCGCCCGTCTCTGCGCCATCATGAAGAAGGCGGCGCTCGACGTCATGCCGGACGCGCAGGTGACGTCCATCCCGGCCGCCGACGGCGGCGAGGGCACGCTCGACGTCATCCGCAACTCCATCGGCGGCTCCTTCGTGGTGCACAGCGTGACCGGCCCCTGCGGCCAGCCCGTGAGCGCGCGCTATCTGAGCGCGGGCGACACGGCCTATGTGGAGCTCGCGGAGGCTGCGGGCCTGCAGCACAGGCTGCCCGGCTTCTCCGCCGCCAACACGACGACCTTCGGCGCGGGCCAGCTCATCGGCGAGGCGCTCAATGCGGGCCACCGCCGCATCGTGATCACCCTCGGCGGCAGCTGCACGACGGACGCGGGCTGCGGCATGGCCGCTGCGCTCGGCGTGCGCTTCACGGCGCCCAACGGCCGCAATTTCATCCCAACGGGCGCCACGCTCGGTGCCATCCGCCACATCGC
>OBWI01000236.1_pt1 | contig 42633 bp, 28 predicted proteins | sample 1495201 | NCBI WGS metagenome assembly OBWI01 (sample SAMEA2580050, study PRJEB22360) | human gut metagenome | biome: human gut; feature: human-associated habitat; material: faeces | place: Denmark | collected 2008/2010
ATTTGGGCCTTATATCCTCCCCATGAATGGAGAGGTTTTACGGCCCGTTAGATAAAAAAAGCGTGCCTGATGCAGATCCAGACACGCCAAAAGACTTCTGCGAGAAGATGCAGTCTTCTCAAGAAGAGAAACCCGCCGGAAGGAGGAGGTTTGCGCATGACGGGCGCAAGGCTGGCAGGCTTCTGGATTATTCTACATAAGTTGCACGACTACTGTTGCAACATCTTCGTTTCACTGATGAGGCTCGGCAGCATGAGCCGCGTGGCGAAGGAAACGGGCTACGAGACCTCGTTCGTGAGCCGACGCATTGCGGCGCTAGAAAAGTCGGTGGCCTCGAAGCTCTTCGAGCGAACCACGCGCCTCTGCATGCCGACGCACGAAGCGCATGCCCTTCTTGACCGCATTTTGCCCTACGTCGTGGACCTTGAGCGCAGACTCGAGATGGCGTCCCGCGCCGTCAAGGCCACGTCCGGCGACGTCGTCCTCAAGGTTCGCTGCGCATCAGGGCTTCTTCCCTTCGTCGTGCGAGCGATCAAGCCCTTCCGCGACAATCATCCCGAGTACAAGTTTGAAGTCTCCGCCGTGCACACCCCGCCCGTCGGCAGCGTCATGGACGCCGACCTCGGCATCTGGGCGAGTTCGGGTACGTCCCCTCACTTCACATTCGAGGACCTCGGCGTCGTGCCGAGCTGGCTCTGCACCACGCCCTCCTACCTCGAGCGCCATTCCGTGAGGACCGTCGAAGATCTGGACAAGGTTCCGCTTCTGGGCTGCTCTCACTGGATTGCGCCCTTCCTCTTCGCCCCCGCCGTTGATCCTCTGCTTCCCGTTCGACGGGATCTCAGAATGGCGGTCAACTTCAACAGCGTGCAGGGACTTCGCGACGCGGTACTCGAAGACACGGGCGTCGGCGCCTCCCTTCCCGCCTACACGGTCGCGACCGACATCGTCAAGGGCCGCATGGTCCGCGTCCTTTCCGAACTCACCGGCCCGTCCCTCAAGTTCCGACTCGTACGCCAGAAGACCGACATCCCCGTTCCTGAAGTCGAACGATTCGCACGCTGACTCGTCGAATCCTGGCGACGCGACATGGTCTTTCCGTCCGCCTGATTCGGCCGCCCAAGAATCATGAAGGCCCCGCCTCCCGCATGGAGACAGGGCCTTGTTCTTTGCCCGGGATGCTACATTCATCCCTTTTGGGCTCGGCGCCCCTGACGGACGCCGTCAATCGTTATCAGTATTCGAGCATGGGCTCGAGCTGCTGAGCTTGCTGGACGTAGCGCTTGATTTCCTTGAGGGCGGGAACGCGCTTCGTCATCGGACTGGTCGGTACGGCTGTTCAAGAATGCCGGTTTTGGAAAAGTTGTCGTTTGTCTGCAGGTTTGAGGGATCAGCTCAGGCGCCTGCCGCCGGCATCAGGAATGCCTGCGTACTTCATGGTGGCATACTCGATCTTCGAGACCGAGCCGCAACCGTCGTGCCTGAAGGCGCTTTTCTCCTCCGCATCAAGGAAGCCCACGATGTAGGGGGCGTAGTTGGCGAGCGTGTTGAGGTCGATCTGAAGGAGTTTCGAGGACGTGAAGTTCTCGTCCATGCGTTCGCTTGTGCCGAGGAACACCCAGCCCGAGAATGCCCCGTCGGGCTTCCTGCGGTAGAAAATGCCGATGTCCTCGCCCTTCTGAAGAACGCCCGGCGTCACCCAGGCATAGGCCGTGGCCATCGGGCCCTCGATCATCGGGCGGATCTGGCTCTTGGGGATGAGCGGGCGCCATTCGGACGTGGCGCAGCAGTCTTGTCGATCGATCGACACGGGCCAGAAGTTCGTCTTCTGCAGGCGCTCAAGAAGCTTCTCATGGCCGTAGAGCGCGGCAAAATCGCACTCGTTGGCGTAGAGCGGCACGAGCTCATAAATGGTGATCGAGTTGAGTGAGGCCGAGACGGCGTCCCAGGCTTCGCAAAGGCACATGCCGGCAAACGGCGTGTTGGGGAACGTGGGCGAACTGGTGCACGTGACCATGTAGCCGGGCTCGGGCATCTTGCCTTCTTTGTTCATCTGACGTGCGATGGCGTCAAGAAGAAGCACTCTCCAGTCGCTTGCGTTGATTTTCTTCACCTCTTCTGCGGGGGCGGCAATCGTGAGCACGGGCAGCTTGACCGCTTCGGCGTCTTCGTTCGTGACCGATCCGGTGACTTCGGCCTGAGCGGCATTAATTACATGCTTCATCGCCAGGTCGGCCACGGCGACGATGCGCACGATGTGCTTGTCCACAGGATGAGAGCAGACCATGATGGCGGGGCCGTTCGGGTTCGGGATCATGCGTTCGACCTTGAGGTTCGACTTGTCGAGCTCAGCGACGGTGCTCTTGTTGAAGAAATCCTTGATGGAGTCGTGATCCTTGAGAATGGTTTCAATAATCGCGAGGTTCCGACGAAGCATGTTCAGCTCGGACTGGGTGCCGTAATACCCCTGCGCCTCGGCCTGCTCGATCAGGTTCCTGGCGTATTCGTCGAGGAACTTCCTCGTCTTGGCTGCGATCTTTTTCGCCTCGTCGTAGTCTTCGGCAAGAACCAGGCACCTGAGCATCAGGAAGAACCAGTCGGCATCCCTGCCCTCTTCGGGCAGGGCTTCAAGAAGGCCCCTGGCCTTTTTCACGCGGTCTTCCTTGCTGCCGAAGCTACTCTCGAGGATCTCACCTGCGGCCGCCATGGAGACGAGTTGGCGAAGCATGCCCCACTCAGGCTTGATGTTATTGACGAAAGTGTCAATCACCGACATGTCACCATCCTGCTTGAAACCTTCGACGACGTACGTGAAGAGCAGCAGCCCCGTGTCGACGGCAAAATGCTGCTCAATGTTCCCGTCAAAGAGCAAGCGCGCAGCCAAGGATGCGGTATGGCGCGCCTCCTTCCAGTTACCCTTCAGCTGGAGCAGACCGCAGACGAGCGAGAGCCTGATGAGGTTGCCGTCCTTGTTGTTGCCGGAAACATCCAGAACTGCCTCAAGCTTCTGCGGGTCCTGCATGTCAAGTGCGGCACGCGCGATGAAATCAAGCTCGACGCGGCTGAAGTTGTCGAGAGGAATCGGCGACGTCACTTCGAGAATCGCGCGCTTGCCCTCGTCACCGCGCTCATACTGGCTGCGCATCCACTCGATGCGCTCGGCCTTCGTCAAGTCGAGTGCGTAGTCCCTCGGCGTTTCGTCGCAGAGCCGGTCGCCTCCGGTGACTGCGGCACGGCACATGACCGAGAGAGTCAGCACGCCGTCGCTGTCCTCAAAGTCGACCACCGAGTCGAGACCGTCCTCAAGCGTTTCGATCATCTCGGCCTTGTTGCCCAGCCTGCTCAAAATGACGGCCGTAACCTGGTAGGCCCTGGGCGCAGACCCTCCTGCCACGAAGTAGAGACCGAAAGTCTCGAGGGCCTTGCTGAGGTTCTTCTCGAAGAGTTCATGATCCTCTTCCTCCTTGAAGAAGCCCTGGAAGGCCCATGTCTCGGCCATGTGACGAAGAACGAACGGATCTTCCATCTGCTCTTCGAAAGTGAGCTTGTTGAAGAGCTTTTCAGCCTTGTCTTCCTTGTGTTCATACAAGGCACGGATGATCTGAAGGGTGTGCTTGCGAGCCTTCACCAGGCTGCGAAGATCATATCCGTAGGAGTTGCCTTCGACCTTCGCCAAGCTCACGGCTGCCTTGAGGTGTGCGGCAGCGTTGTCGACCTCGTTCCTGAGCAGGTACGATTCCGCACAGAGAAGATGCACCAGACCGCACTCGCCGCCGCATTCAAGGATGTGCAGACAGATCCGGTTGAAGTAGTAGACGTCGGCGCAGTGCTCCGTGAGGCTGAGTTCCATGGAGGCGGAAGCGATCCAGGGAATGATGACGTCGAGAGCCTCAAACATCACGTCCTCGGTGTCGGTCTGCTCGAATCGAGCGGTCAGGTCGCTGTAGGGCTTCTCCCCTTGAATGATCTTCAGGGCTTCCTGCCGGTCAAACGTCCTGCTGGGGGAGTTCCTGGATATCCGACTTCCCGTCATTCGATGTCTCCGTTTTTGATTGCCGTCGTGGATTCAGAGGGTCGCCCCGATCGTCGAGGCGGATCCGGTATTATAACAAAGCACTCAGGATGCCGATTCCTTTATGCTCTAATCGTGAGCATTTTGTGCAGATCGGAGTCTCTGCGGTAGAGACGTTTCACGGGGCTGGCCTGAGGGCAGCCGCAATACGTTTTGCAACGTCTCGTTTTGGCCGCCCGGCACCGCTTCAGGTAAAATGTATTATCGATGGCATGCCGTGCGTTGAGGGCGTTTCAGGAGCCCGCCTCACGGCAGAAGCCTGCCCCAACAAGTCAAGAAGACAGGCCCTACATGCGAATCGGATCCTTCATCGTCATCGTGCTCTCCCTCATCGCGACAGCCTTTTCCGTCGCGGTCACCGCAGTTGGTTGGGAGCGCATCCTCTTTTACACGGGATGGATGTCCTCATCCTTCGTCTACCCCGCCTCGATCCTTCTCTACATTCTTCTCTTCGGCCTCGCCATGATGCGCTGCAGGACGATCACCCGTGCTGCGGGCGCCTCTCTAATCGCCTCCATCGTCGCCCTCCTCGTCTGGGTCTTCATCTCGGCCGTCGACCAGTACTACGGCGGCCCGCTCGTCGCCATGATGACCGGCTGGTTCGGCATGCAGAGCATCATCGTTGAAGAAACCTCGCTGAACATCATCGCCGTCCTGGGCGGCGTCCTCTGGCCCCTTCTCTACACCGTTACCCTCTTCATCGCCACCCTCTTCACGAAGCGCAGGGTGCCGAGGTACCTCAACTGACGGTCGCCCGACGCCGAATTCAAGGCCGCAGGTTCGATACGCCTGCGGCCTTTTTCCGGCTCCTTGATTTTGGTGGAATCGGGCATCCATGGTGACAAGCCCCTTTATGCACCACCAATCCATTGCTCTATAGAAGATCTCTATTGCACTTCCCTTTGCTCAAATGCAAGCCGCCCGGGCGTTTCTACACGCTCGGGCGGTCGTTCTGGCGCGGGATTTGACGGGATCAACCCGGCTTGCAATCGGTCATGTTGTCATTAAAAGGCGATGCGTGCGCCGACAGTCCACTTCCAGTTTTCCTTCACGTCGCTGCCGGCAGTCTTCTCAAGGTCAACGAACGTATAGGCGGTCTTCGAGAGATTGAAGTTAGCGCCGATGCCGTATTCAACCCAAGTGTCGCCAAGCTCTTCCTTGAGGTGTGTGGTCTGCATGACGCCTGCGGCATTCGCCTTCGAGGCCGTGGCTTCCATGTCGCCCATGAAGTCGTGCAACACCGCCACGCGTGCATAGATGTTGCCCTTCTTTTGCGGGAAGTAGAAGCCCGAGCGCACGCCCAGACGACCGATCAGGCTGTCGTAGTCGTCCTGTTCAATCTTGACGCCGTTGTGAGCAACGAAGTCATCGCCCATGATGCGACCGTAGGTGACGCCAACGGACGGTTCAACAAATCCCAGTTCGTTGAGAGCATAATGCCAACCCGTTTCGACGGCAAGGCTCATCGCATTGTTGTCAAATTCGCCCTTCATCGTGCCGGAAGTGAATTCGTTCTCAAGGCGGGAATACTTGCCGATTACGTCGACGAAGAGACCACTGTCGGCGAGCCAGGTGCCATAGAGCGCTACGCCGTACATGTACGCATCGCTTTCGCCCATGTCGAACGTCGAAGAACCGTCCGTGTAGGAGAAGGCACCGCCGAGCTTGAAGCCGGAGCCGATGTCATAGTCGGCACCGACTTGGACGGTCGTGTTCTTGGCAGTCACGGACTGGGCACCGTATTCCTGCTCGGAACCATAAACGCGTGCCCAAGCACCAATCGCGCCTTCAGAGTCACGCAACTCGCCCATGCGCTTCTGCAGCGTGTCGTTTTCATGACGCCACTGGACAGCGGAAAGCGCGGCGATGGAACTGTAGCCGTCGAGCTTCTGGTTGACTTCCTGCTTGACCTCTTCGATCACCTCACCCTGCGTGTCCGTAACCTGGGTAATGGCACCGTTGATGTCGCCTTCTGCAATCACCTTTTTCTGAATGATGGTTGCACTGTTGTCGACGTTGACGACATCGTCAAGCGCCTGCATAGCTTCTTCAGCGTTAACGATGTCGTCAGCCGTAATCCCCTGGTAGGCGATGGTGAAGGCAGTGGCATTGGCCGCATCGGCAGCTTCGACCTTCATGGTTGAATACTCGAACGTCCCATCTTCATTCATGACAGTACCGATCTTGAGCGTACCACCTTCGCCTTCAAGCTTCTTGACGAGGATGGTACGATCGGATTCAGCAACGTCAACCACGCCACCGTTGATGTCGAGGTTGATGGCGACATCGTTTTGTTCGAGGCCAGCTGCGACTTCCGGGATGTACCACGTGCCGCCGTCGCTCAAACCAAGATTCATGGCGTCAACTTTGTCATAACCTTCCGGGATGTTCAGCCCGTTCGTAACGATGTTCCCCTTGAGGAAGGACTTATCGTTCAAGAGGTTGATGTTCACAACAGCACGAACAGGGGTTTTACTGGTTGGTTGATCGTAGTTGAAATTGATGTCGCCGTTGAGTTGGACGATGGTATCGGCGTTTTTGTCTTTGTTGATGTTAATGAGAGCCTTACCTCGGGTAGCAATGGCGGAACCGGCATTGACATATAGATTGCCATTGATTTCAACTTCAGCTTCCGAAAACGCAACGATGCCGATGGCACGATGTTCCTTGTCCTGAGGATCGATATCGGTGCCGGTTGTTGCATTGATGATGGTGTTTTCAGCATTGATCACCAGCTTGACCGTTTCTTTTGCTCCTTCAATCAATTCGGAGTTTTCATCACGTCGATTGGTTGAAGCATTCATGGCATTGATGCCGTAGGCATATGAGTTTTCGGAATGGAGATTCATCACCAGGTCTTTGGTGGTGACAAACATTTGCGAACCGGCAAAATCTGGTCTTTCGGTTCCCGGACCCGAAACGATCAATCCCGAAACAAGGTCTTTAGAGCTGTTGTTGATCGTAATCTTCTTTGTGTCAGCGTTGCCGAGAAGGAGCTTGCTTTGCTCGTATGAATACTTACTGCCGACATCCTGAGAATGGTTCGTAGCCTTGAACCACTTGCCGGCAATTTCGTCGCCGGTAACGGTCACGGTTGCACCGTCGATGGCCATAATCCCTTCAGTAAAGATCTTGTCGGTGAGAGTCGTATCTTCCGTATACGTTGCTGCGTTCGCTCCGCCAACCGCCGCCATCACGGACAAGGCGAGCATGGACTTGGTAAAGGTTAACCTCGTGAATATTTCCTACTGGAATGAGAAAACCAAAGTGGGCCAAGAGGATTATAGCAATGCTCCGAAGGCCGGGTAACCTTAAATGTGGCGGAAACGCCACGGTCACAGACGTTTTCAAAGCCACATTGCCATATTCTGCTGATCGGAACACACTGTCTTTCGAGCGAGCCCAGGCTGAAAAGAAAATCTTGTCATGACGTTCACGCCTCTCGACCAATCACGACCGTCATCCTTCACGACAGTGCGGCAACACTCCTGCTCGGGGCGATGATGCCGAATCCGCCCTGTTGGAGCCTGTCGTTGACATGCACCGTAATCATGTTGCCCGCATGGTCGTGGTGGTCGTGGGATCTTCTCGTCCACACAACGCTCAGGATGTGATCCGCACCTCATCCATTCCAACCGACGCTTTGCACTTGACGGGTGAATCGAAGAACATTGACTTCCGGTAAGAACCAGCACAATCGCCCCGCGACTGATTTCTGTGGGCCGGTTGCGTATGACAAGCATGCAGGCATGCCTGCTCGGTCGCCTCCTTCGTCAAGCGTGTCACACCCATTTTCTAATCGAAGCTGGGAATGCTCTCCGATCCGGTTTTGCAAGTTGCTGGCGCGGTCATGTTGCGTACTCACAACGCAGCCTACTTGACTGTGCGCGCCCGATTGGGATTTTTTAAGCCTTCAACGCTCATTTGAGGGCTAGATCCAGGAAATGGATAAGGTCCACTGGAAATGCATGAATTGAGACTTGCACCTCCGAAACAGCCAGTTGCGCGAAATTTTAGTTTCAGTCGGCTGAGGCGCCCTCGCTGAGGCATTGCCTGAATTTCTGGAAGAATTTTCGAGTGGGCGGATCTCGACTCTGTCGTTTCGGTCGTCTGAGCAAGACGACGTTTGATAGATCAAGTTTCACGTGTGCAATACCGGTCAATCCCGCGCGGGGTCAAATAATGATCCCCAAGCAGGCGGTTTCGACCTGTCTGCAGGTGACAAATTGTTTCGCAGCATGCTGCCGGCATTGCCGGCGGCGGTCTTGCGATCGGCATAGCCAGCGGCGACGCCGTGTCAAAGGTCGAGGGCTCCACTGTCATCGATCTTCAGAATGGTCTCGCAGCCGGCGTCATGGGCGGCGGCATGGCTTCAGGCAACAGCATCGCCATCGCTGAAGATGGCTCTGCCAAGGATGCCGCGGGCGCGCGTGTAGAAGTTGCCAACATCAACATCTCCGGCGTCGTCGGTGAAGAAAAGGCCGGCATGCAGGGCAACATCCATGGCGGCGGCATCGCCTCCACGGGTGGCACGACCTGGGTCGGCACGTCCAACATCACGGTTGCAGGCGGAACGATCAACGGCGACATCTACGGCGGTGGTCTCTCGATCGGCGGCAACTATGGCGTTGGCCATGAGTGCAACAACGACGCCCTCTCTGCCGTGGACACGGCCGATGTCACTCTCGGTGCAGGCACGCTGAATGGCAGCGTTTACCTCGGCGGTCGCGTGCTTGAGGATGGCGCCAATAATAAGGGTGTAGCCAAGGCAACGGTTGGCGCCGGTACGCTCACAATCTACAAGGACTTCAAGTTCCTCGCTGACGACGCCGTCATCGACGGTTCCGGCGCTGAATCGGCAACGCTCAACTTCGTGAACGGCTATGCCTTCTCCAAGGCTGAAGCCTCTGAAGTCGCCCTGCGCGACCTGCCTGCCGGCATCGTGATCAAGGGCTTCGACAAGCTCGATTCCGGTGTCCTTGTTACCGGTGCGAACTATGACATGGGGGACAAGACCAGCGTCGAGGTCACCGGCAATTACGAGTTTGGCGAAATCCTCAATGGTGCCGACACCAAGACGATGACCGTCAAGGAAGGCGGTGCCCTCGCCGTTCAGTCGGCTCAGGCACTTGCCAACAACTTCGTGGTCGAGGAGGTGTGCTTGCTCTTGGCACGACTGCCAGGACGGCTGACGCCCGCGATGCCCTCGGCAAGTACAACGAAGAGGCCGGCCTCTATCTGAGCGGCACCGTTGATCTTGCCAGAGCCAAGATCAATGTTGGCAATGTTGCCGCCGATGTCACGACCAACGTGAACCCCGGCTCCAACGGAACGCTCATTGTTGATGCCACGGCAGCGCACGAAGATGCTGCCACCACCGTGACGGGCACCATCAACGCTGTTGAAGGTTCGACGCTCCATTATGTGAACGTCGCCGGCCAGGGCATTGTGACCGTTGACGTTGACCGCAAGGTCAAGACGACCGTCGACAACCTTCTCTTCAAGGTTGTAGAAGTCGCAGACGGCCAGAACAAGTTCACCTTCGAACGTGCCAAGGATTCCGAACTCGCCGGTACGGGCCTTGAACACTTTGACGGCGCTGCCCTTGACGGCATGGCCGACAACGAAGTGATCGGTTCGCTCCTTGACCAGGCCAACACCGCCATTACGTCCGGCAGCCAGCGCGAAGTCCGTCTCAACGGCGCTCTCAATCTCGCTGCTGCGGGTGGCGTCCAGACGGCCGGCATTGAAGCCGCCACGATGGGCATCGACCAGGCCACGAATCGACCAGGCCACGAAGCGTGCTGCGCTCACCAACGTCTTCCACGGGTTTCGCTGAAGTGACGGGCACCTCCCTCAAGATGGGCGGCGACTCCGGCGCTCTCGAAACGAAGACCGAGCTCGGCGGCATCACAGTCGGCGGTGAATACACGATGGGCGATATGACGTTCGGCGTCATGGGCAACTTCGGCACCGGCGACGTTGAAGGCGAAGGCGACAACAACGGCGCCAAGAACGACGTGGACTACTACGGCGTTCAGGGCTACACTGCCAAGCGCATGGGCCAGTTCAACCTCGTCGGCCAGATGGGCCTCATGACGACGAAGAACGACGTCACGTCCGCTGATGGCGACTCCGCCGACATCGACGCCACGATCTTCACGATCGGTGCCCGCGGCGAAATGGCCTTCCAGATCAGCAAGTCCTGCCAAGCTGTTCCGTACGTCGGCCTCAACTACCTGCGCGTCGCCACTGACGGCTACAACACCGCCAAGGGCCTCTCCGTGGATGACATGGACCAGAACCTCGTGAGCATGCCGATCGGCGTGGCCTTCTCGGGCAACATGGACCTCGCCTCCGGCTGGACGCTCCGTCCGACGGTCGACGTGGCCTATGTCCACACGTTCGGTGACACGGACGTCGAAGCCACGACGAAGTTCGGCGCTGCCGCCATCAACACCAACCTCGACGTCTGGAGCGAAAACGTCGGCCGCGTGGGCTTCGGTCTTGAAGCCCGCAAGGACGCCCTCTCCTTCGGCGGCCAGATCGGTGGTCCCTTCGGCGACAACGACCATCGCGAGTTCTATGGCCAGCTCAACATGAAGTATCTCTTCTGATACTGATCGTCTCCCTCTCCGCCGCCTTCTCCCTCTCTCCATCCGGGGCGGCGGGGATCCCCGCCTCCGGCATCCTTCGGAATGCCAGAGGTTTTTTGTACCTTGCAATCCGTACTTCGACTCCCCGCAGGATTCGTCATTGGGAGTTGCTTCGCTTCGCGCTCCGCAGAACCCTTCATCAGCTCAGGTCCTTCGAGGGGTACACTTGAACAATCAATCCAATCCAACCGATCCCTACTCCACTCACTCCAGCCGAAACCAACAGGAAGAGGCCCCGCCTCATGACTGAATTCGCCGCCCACGTTGAAGACTTCTGCACTCGTCTCTTTGAAGACATCCGCAAGCTCACCGCCGACACCTGCGGCGTCACGCGCGAGGGGTATACGCCCGAAGAAGACAAGGTGCACGAGAGACTCGCCGAGGCCGCGCGCGAGATCGGTCTTGAAGTCCATGCGGACGCTGCGCTCAACCTCTGGATGACTTTGCCAGGTCGCAACAGGGATTTGCCAGCCTTCGTCTCGGGATCGCACACCGACTCCGTTCCGCAGGGCGGCAATTACGACGGGCTTGCCGGCATCGTCGCGCCGCTCGCCGTGGCCAAATATTTGAAGGATGCAAATAGAATTCCTGAGCGGGACTTCTGTATTGTTGCATTCCGCATGGAGGAGTGCCCTGAATTTGGACGTGCCTATGCGGGCAGTCTCGCCCTGACGGGGCAGCTCAATCCCTTCGAGCTAGAACTTCCTCACAGGGATACGGGGAAGCTTCTGAAGGACGTTCTCCTTGAGCGCGGGGTCGATGTCGAGCGTATCGCGTCGGGAGAGCCGCTCATCGATCTCTCGAAGATTGCAGCCTTTGTCGAGCTTCACATTGAGCAGGGTCCAAGGCTTGACAAGGAACCTGTCAACCGTGCGGCGGTCGTCACGGGAATCCGCGGGTATCTGAGGCACAAGCGATGCCGCGTTGAGGGCGAGACCGCGCATTCGGGCGCCGTTGATTATGAATTCAGGCACGACGCCGTCGCGGCCCTGACGGACCTGCTTTACGTGATGAACAGGCACTGGGAGGCCTGGCTCCATGACGGCAAGGATCTGGTCTTCACCTGCGGCGTCATCAACACGCTTTCGACGGCCGACATCTCAATCATCTCGGGCGACGTTTCCTTTGGGCTCGACATGAGAAGCCTTTCGATGGAGACGATCCGCGCCTTCCACGACCTCCTTCTTGAGGAGGCGGGCGCCATCGAAGAAAAGCACGGTGTGAAGTTCATCTTTGACGACGTCATCGTAGGCGAGGCGGCACGTCCCGACGCAATCCTTTTCAATCGGCTCGTCAAGGCCGCGACGGATCACGGCATACCTCATCTTCAGATGGCGAGCGGAGCGGGCCACGACGCCGCGGTCATGACGAGCGCGGGCGTGCCCACGTGCATGCTCTTCGTCGCCAACCAGAATGGGTCTCACAACCCGCATGAGGCGATGCGAATTTCGGATTTCCTCTCAGGTGCGGAAATTCTCATGCACGCCGTCGTGGATTATGATTGACGGAAACGGGAGCCATTCTCCCTCACACAACGCCTGCGACGATTCCCTGAGTCAGGGCCGTCGCGTCGTGACGGTTACGGGACATTGCTCATAACATTTCGTTACAGGCGGTTGTACACTTATCCCACGTGCTTATGCGTGACAGTAAAAATCAGAAAGGAGGACGCACATGGCCAAGGATCATTCTCACAAGTCTGCCGTCGAACCCACCGGCGGCTGCACCCTTGAAGTCGTAGACCTTGAAAGGAAGCCCTCCTATCCTGTGGCTCCCCTTGAACCCAAGCATGTCGAACCTCATTCGTTCGACTCGATGACGCAGGTCGTCACCTATCTTCGCGACAAGCTTCGCGACACGCCGCTCGTCTCCCCCGAAGAGTCGGCCGCCGAAGTGTTCAAGATGCTCAACCGCGACCTGACGCAGACGGAACGTGACGCGCTCTTCAAGCTGCTGCTCGTCAAGGAGGCGCATCAGGCGGGCCTCTTCCCGAAGAAGCCCATCGACATGAACGCTCTTTCGGACAAGCTCCGCGAAGGCGCCTATCCGTATAAGAACCGCTACCCGAACAAGCTCTATGAGAAGGAACTCTATGACCTGCAGGTCGAGCTTCTGAAGCTTCAGGACTGGGTCAAGCGCACGAACTCGAAGATCATCGTGCTCTTTGAAGGCCGTGACGCGGCCGGCAAGGGCGGCACGATCCGCCGCTTCACCGAGAACCTCAATCCTCGCGGCGCGCGCACGGTGGCCCTTTCGAAGCCGACCGAGAATGAAGCGGGCCAGTGGTACTTCCAGCGCTATTGCGCGCACCTGCCCAATCCTGGCGAGATCTGCTTCTTCGACCGCTCCTGGTACAACCGCGCCGTGGTCGAACCCGTGATGGGATTCTGCACGCCCGAGCAGACCGAAATCTTCCTCAACGAAGTGACGGGCTTCGAGCAGTCCCTTATCAGGGGCGGCACGCACATCATCAAGTTCTGGCTCGCCGTGAGCCAGGACGAACAGCGCCGCCGCTTCCGCGAACGCCGCGAGAACCCGTTGAAGCGCTGGAAGCTCTCTCCCGTCGACATCGCGTCCATGGACCGCTGGGACGACTATTCGAAGGCCATTCGCCGCATGTTCCAGATGACCGACACGGCCGAAACGCCCTGGACGGTGATCCGCAACGAAGACAAACGCCGCGGTCGTCTCAACGCCATCCGCGTGCTGCTGCAATCGATTCCGTACGACAACCGCGACATGAAGAAGGTGGGCAGCATCGACCCGCTCATCGTCGGTCGCGCAGGCAGCCTCTTCGCCTCTAACGGTGATCCGCTGCGCTTTGACATCAACAACGAGATCGGCAACAGCTGATCGACCTGAAACCGTTGTTTCGAGGGCGCGCAGATACGACATCTTCGGGCCCTTTGATTTTTCACCCTCCTCTTATCGCTGACCGTGGGCTTTCGGCCACTGCCGCACGTCATGCGAACTGAATCGGGCGTTTGGGGCCCGATCGGGAACGATGCCCCGAAGCGCGCCACACATATAAAATTATGCGCTTTGCGCCTCTGAAGGCCCGACTGCCGTCGGCAGAAGGTGCGATTTCAGGCGTTGATTCCTGCAACTTTTGCGAAACAGCAGAGCCTTTTTTGGGCGGAATCCTTGTCCCGCAACGGGTTCAAAGTGACGGAACCTTGCAGAAATCCGCCTCATGTAAGCTGTTTGCCCTATGTAGCCATAAGCTACATGTCCATATAATCCTATTCAAGGGCATCGGTCACAAGGCCCGCACCGTCTCTGCTGAAAACGACGGACGGTCCCGAAGCCGCCCCACACAAGAGTCCTACAACACCTCCCGCATTAGAAAAGCTATGCAAAACACAGACAACAAGCGCTTTGTCGCGATCGGCCTGATGCTGTTCGCGATCCTGTTCGGCGCAGGCAATCTCATCTTCCCCGCCTCCATGGGCCAGGCTTCCGGCGATCACTTCGTTTGGGCTTTCATTGGCTTCTGCATTACGGGTGTAGGCCTTCCCCTTCTCGCCATCATGGCGATGGCTTATGCGGGATGCAATGACCTGCAGGAGGCTGCCGGCCGCGCACATCCCCTTTATGGTCTGTTCTATACGGTCGTGGTCTACATGTCCATCGGCCCCTGCTTCGCCATTCCGCGTACGGGCACGGTGGCTTTTGAAATCGGCCTGCGTCCCTTCCTCACCGAAGGTCAGGTTGAAATGGGCCTGTGGATCTTCCTCGTCCTCTTCTTCGTGGTTTCCTACTGGCTTGCCGCCACGCCGCAGAAGCTCGTCGACCGCGTCGGCAAGATCCTGACGCCGGCCCTCGTGCTCACGCTCGGTGCTCTGATCGTCAAGTCCGTCGTAGATCCGCTCGGCGTTCCGCAGGCCGCCCAGCCGAACTATGCGGGCGTCCTCACCGCCACGGTTGCGGGCATCCTTGACGGCTACAACACGCTCGACGCCATCGCCGCGTTCGTCTTCGCCACGCTCGTCACGAACTTTGTCCGTGAAGGCGGTGCCAAGACCGCGAAGGAAGTCACCTCCCAGGTCTACAAGTCCGGCATCCTCGCCGTGTCGCTCCTCGCCGTGATCTACTTCTTCATCGCGAAGATCGGCGCTGAGTCCGTCACCGCCATCGGCATGCAGGACACGGGTGCTCCGGTGCTCGCTGAAACCGCCAAGATCCTCTTCGGCAACTTCGGCGCCATCCTTCTCTCGGTCATCGTGCTGCTCGCCTGCCTGACGACGTCCATCGGCCTCATCACCTGCTGCGCCGCCTACTTCATGCGCATCGTCGGCCGCCTGACGTACAAGCAGTACTGCCTGCTCTTCACGATCGTCTCGTTCCTGATCGGCATGTTCGGCCTCAAGACCATCATCGTCTCCACGATCCCGGTCCTGATGTTCGTCTACCCGCTCTGCGTGATCCTGATCGTGCTGCTCTTCACGGACAAGCTCTTCGACGGCCGCCAGTGCGTCTACGCCTTCACCACCGCCTTCACGTTCGTGATGGCCGCGGTCTCCGGTCTCGAAACCGCCGGCGTGAACCTCGGCGCGATCTCCGAAGCCATCAAGGCCTACGTCCCGTTCGCCCAGTACGGCCTCGCCTGGGTCCCGTTCGCCGTCACCGGCTACGTCCTCGGCCTCGCCTACAAGGCCGCCGTCCCCTGCAAGGCCTGCTGCAAGCCGGCCTGACAACCTGACTCTCAAGTGAAGCCCCCGGTCAGGACTCACTGAGAAAACCCAAAGGGCCCCGCACTTTTCCCCGAAGCGCGGGGCCTTCTCTTTTCCGGCTTTCGGGCTTTTGCGCCTCTCTTCACCTTATTCGAGGACCTCTCCGCCTCCTTCAGGCGATCCCTGCAGCAGACCGTCTGCGTGGTCCGATTCTCTTTCAGATAAACTACGGGCACCGTTCCCCCATCAAGGATCCATCGCATGCTCCGATTTCCCGTTCCCGGCGCGCCTCTGACGCCCACAGACAACGAGCGTACGCTCATGAAGCCCCTCATCCGCATCCTGGAAAAAGGCGGCATCCGCTGGGGCATCGGCTGCGCCGACTGGCTCCCCATCGATCCGCAGCACTGCGCGGCCGAGATCGGGCTCAATCTCAGGCACGTCAAGCTGAGTGAAATTGGGGATACGGCCGAACTCGAAGCCTTTTTTGATGAGTTTGCCAATCCGGAAGCGCCCTGCCTCTTCCTTTCCGACATCGACGTTTCCGTCCTTGCGGCCTGGGACGACGAGGAGGAGCGAGAGGCAATGCGCGGGATCATCGTGCGCGGGCTTGCACGCATCGCCGCGACACATGGACATCATTTCATCGTGACGGGCCTCACGAGCCTCACAAAGGACATCTGCCGCGAAGCGTTTGAGAACGCCGAGCCTCTTGCGCCTCACGAGACCGAGGAGCTCTTCACGATCTCCCATGAGCAGGTCGGCCTTCTCTACGGCGCGGACCTTGCCCGCATCTCCGAGGAAAGGACAATGGTTCCCGACCTCGTCATGATGGAGCTGGACCGCCATGCCGCACTCGGCGCACGCTACGTCGAACCGTACATTCTTCAATGGGTTCGCCAAGGGAAGGCCGGGATCCTCCCGCCCGTGTCCGGCGCGCTCACGCCCCGCTTCCTCGAGCGACTCCAAAACGCAGACTTGATGGATCTGAAGCGCATGGCGCTCTTTCAGGAAATCCCCGCTGTTTTCGGCAAGGATAGGCTCGACCTTCTTGTCGAGGCGATGGTGACGCTCGGCTTCTGGACGCCGCTTCCCGCCGGGGCTGCGGACGAGCAGCCTGACGATGTGAGGCTCTACGATTACGCCTCCGTCTGGGGCGTTCGCCTGCTGGCCGTCCTGGCGCTCAGGTTCGTGATGAGCGAAGGAGCCGACTGGATGACGCCCACGCGCGAACTCATGCGAGCCATGTGGTCGGGCGAGCCCAACGAGGCCATGGATGCCCTCTGCGAAATGCTTGACTGCATCGAGGACCAGGATGCCGACCTCGACATCGGCGGGCTTTGCGCCGCCTGCATCCTCGCGCTCGACCTTGACCTCACGCGCGGGGTCAATGAAGATGAAGGCCTCGACATCCTCGCCGTGAGGCTCCCGGGCGGCATCTGCGAGCTCGTCTTCGCGCCCGAGGATCGTGATCCCGCCGAACTCGGAAGCCCCGACGGCACGCCCCGCATGGTCCTTACCATCGGTTGACGCGTGTTCTTCTTCTCCTTTGGGGAACTTCCTGAGCGCTTTCGAAGGGCCTGTCTCTCCATTCCGAGGGCAGGCCCTCTTTTCAGGGCGGATGATGCCTTGTCCTGAACAATCGTTCTCCTCTAAGCGCCCGTCCCGCAGGGATGGAGCCGCAAGGCACGTGTTGCAAAAGCGAGACAGTGCGTTCTTCGGACTTCGACCTTCGACGTCTGGGATAAAGCGCCTCCCCTTTCAATTTGTCCTGTTTCTTTGAATAGAGTTCCCCAAAGGGAATTCTATTCAAGTGAGCTTATCGGCCTTGGCTCTGGTACCAGAGCTCGATTTCGCGAGGATTCTCGCCCGGCCCCGCGGGCACACGCGAAGCGGTGAGTTCGTCTCGGGTGAGCGGTCGGATGTCGGTGATGACGAGTGGAAGCATCTTGTGCTTCACTTGGACGTAGAAGGTCCCGACCACCTCTACGTCGGTGACGACGGCATCGATGTTGCGTCGCCAGACGTGGATTTCCTTCTTGACGGTGGGCGTCATGTAGGGGCGGTCATTGAGATTGCTGCAAAACGACGGCCTCGTCGCCACCCATTCCCACACGTAGCCCTTCTGGTCGGGATGGCGCACGTGGTCGTTCATACGGCGAAGGGGCCGGCCGTAGACGGCGACGAAGTCGCGCACGTAGGTCTTCCCTTTGGCCGTTGCCTTGAGCGCCTCCGGGGTGAAGACAGTGCCCGGCATCATGCGGTTGTCGGCGTGGTGCTGGGGACCGCTGCAGCCTGCGAGCATCGGAGCTCCGAGAGAGGCGCTGAGAATGGCCGCGGCCTTTCCGAGCGTTCTGCGGTTGAAGTCAATCGTCATCCTTGCTACTTCGAGAAATGATCGAGCTCGGCGGGCGTGAGCGGCCTGAAGCTGTGTGGCGCGTCCGTGCCGACAAGTGGCGCGCGGTAGATGTAGAAGACGCCCGTGAATTCATGCCGCTTCACGACGCCCGTCTTGTCGAACCAGATGCGCAGGTTCTTCTGCGTGATAGGAAATTCCGAGATCGGGTTGAAGGGGATGAAGTTCTTGGCGGAGGGGCGTCCCCTCATCCAGCTGTAGTGGCGCACGATCTCGTGGCCCATGTGGATTTCATAGTCGGGTTCGCCGAGCTCCGCATCGATCTGCGCCATGGTGGTCCGGCCGTCGATGATGAGCCTCGCGGCCTTCTCGGTCGAGAGGTCACGCACCTCGCCGCTTCCGACGGCACAGCCGCCGAGCATCGAGGCGCAGGCTGCCAGAAGCAGCAGAGTGCGGACGCGGCCAGCGACGGTCCGCGGGCCCCTTGTGGTTCCTTCCGGCAAGGTCTTCTCCTTTTGTAGCGCTCGTTCAGTCCTGTGCGTGCCCGGTGCGATGAAATTCATTTTGAACTCGCTCGGGTCCCATTGAACGCCCCTCGCTTCGCGCAGAGGCAGCCTCAAGGGGGCCGACAGCCCAAAACGAGCGTGGTTCAGGGGAAGTTCCTGACCAACGTTCACACTTTTGCCGCGCAAATTACATTAAGTCGAGTTATTATAGTTGTCATGAACGTCGGCGTGGTTCTCACGCCCCGTTCAGCATTTTTCAAAGTGTTGGCCTCCGGAGGTAAAGGTCATGTCCGACAACGATAAGAACCGCATCAAGATCAAGCTGCCCGCCGTCTCCTACGACATCGTGAAACTTGCCGCCACTCTCACCGGTACGTCCGTGAAGTCCTTCGCGGCCCAGGCGGTGATCAACGCAGCCCTGCACGTCACGGCTGAAATTGAAAACCGCTCCCTCGGCTCCAACATCGAAGCCGACATTCATCTCACCGAGGAAGAGGCTCAGGCTCTTCTCGCCCTCGTCGAAAGCCTCGACACGCACGACGGCAAGGACGAAGACGTCGAGGAAGCCACCGCCGAGGACTTCGAGGTAGAAGAACCCGCGGAATGCGAATGTGATTGCGAAGTCGAATGCAAGTGTGACTGCGACTGCAAGTGCGAGGACGACGCCGAATGCAAGTGCGAAGAGTCCGAAAAGGCTGAAGAGCCTGCCGCTGAGGCCGCTCCCGCTGCCCAGCCCAAGGCCAGGCACGGCCGCAACCACCGCTGATCTTTCGACTTGAGTCCCTTGTCGCAAGGGACCTGAGAACACAAAGGGGATCCATCAACAACGGGTCCCCTTCTCTTTTCCATCATTCGTCGGGCCTCAGGCGACCTGCGGACTTCCGATGGTCAGCCTGCCGCCGCATTGAGTGCGGCCATGGCCTTGGTGCTCACGACAAGCTCGATGCGTGCGGACGCCCTGGTGAGGCCCAGATAAAGCAGCCTGCGCACGCGATCGTCCATCGTTTCTGTGCCTTGAGTGATCTTTTGCCGACTTGCAGGTTTCAGACGGCCCGACTTTGCCGCCTCCCTTCCCAACCTGCTCTCCTTTGCCATTAACGAAAAACGGGGCCGCTCCCTTGAGAAGCAGCCCCGTTCGGGACTTGAAGTCAGATCAGGCGTCAGGCCTTGCGGTCAAGCTCGATGGGCTCGCCCGAGGCCTTTTCCTCCTTGGGTTCGCCGAGCGACATGACGGCATTGAGGATGATCGCGCCGAAGGTCGCGGTACCGATGCCGCCGAGGCTGAAGAAGCCGAGGTTGAGGGTAAAGTCGCCGCCGCCGAGAATCAGCGTGACGGCAGCCACGATCAGGTTGCGGCTGTTGCCGAAGTCGACTTTGTTGACGACCCAGACGCGAGCGCCGGCCACGGCGATGAGGCCGAAGACCACGATCGAGGTGCCGCCGAGGACGGGCTGCGGAATCGTCTGGATCACAGCGCCGAACTTCGGGGAGAAGCCGAGGATGATCGCGAAGATCGCGGCGACCGGGAAGAGCAGCGTGGAGTAGACGCGCGTGGCGGCCATCACGCCGATGTTTTCACCGTAGGTCGTCACGCCCGTGCCGCCGAAGGAGCCCGAGAGCATCGTCGCGATGCCGTCGCCGAGGAACGCACGGCCCATGTACGGGTCAAGGTTGCGGCCCGTCATGGCGGTCACGGCCTTCACGTGGCCGAGGTTCTCGGCAACGAGAATGATCACGACCGGAACGATGAGCGCGATGGCGTGCATCTCGAAGACCGGCGTGTGAACCGTCGGAACGCCGAACCAGGCGGCGTTGGAGATGATCGAGAAGTCGATCGGCTTGCCCATGCCGAAGCCGTTGGCGAGCACCGCGTAGATGAAGTACGCGATCACAAGGCCGATGAGGATGAGGAGCTTCTGGATGAAGCCGCGCGTCCACACGGCAACGCCGCCCACGCACATGAAGGTGACGACGGCCATCCAGGCGTCGAAGTCCGTCGGACCCACCGAACGGCAGGCCGTCGGGGCGAGGTTGAGGCCGATCACGGCGACGACCGCCCCCGTCACGACGGGAGGCATCAGCTTTTCAATCCACTTAACGCCCGTAAGCATCACGATGAGGCCCACGACACAGTAGACGAGACCGCAGACCACGATGCCGCCCAGCGCAACGGGAATGTTGCCGTTGAGGCCCGAGCCCGCAACGTAGCCCGTCGCTGCGATCACCACGCCGATGAACGCAAAGGATGAACCCAGATAGCTCGGCACCCTGCCGCCCACGATGGCGAAAAAAATGAGCGTGCCGATGCCGCTCATCAAAACCGCCATGTTGGGGTCAAAGCCCATGAGAATCGGGGCGAGAATGGTGGAGCCGAACATGGCCACCACGTGCTGAACGCCCATCGCCACCGTCTGGCCGGTGGGAAGACGCTCGTCAGGGGCCACCACGCCCTTTTCCTTGAGCTTCCACTGCGGGAAATAACCCATTTTTCCTTACTCCTCAAACACGTTGAATCTACACGCACAGGCGCCTCGTCCTTCGGCTTTCCGGACAAAACGCCTCGCGCTCAAAGAGTCGTAAGGGTTCCTCCTAAGGACAAATCGTCTGTGCAAACTTTCGTATTATAAGCACACATTTCGAAAAATAAACATAAGGTGTTTTGACTAGACGGGCGGACGCCGCTCCGGAGCGAAGCCTGCGTGCGCAAAAAAGGGACGGCATCCATTTCGGACGGCGTCCCCTTTTGTCTCTCTGGTGCCTGAGCGTCAGAGCGTCTTCATGGCGTCTTCGACGGCCGCGACGAGGTTCGGGCTGGCGGTGAAGCAGACCTTGTTGCGTTCCGGAATCACGACGGACTTGCCGGTCTTGAATTCACGACCGACGCGAGCGGCGGTAGTCTTCAATTCCCAGCGGCCGAAGTTCCAGAACGTGACGCGTTCGCCGCGGGCCATGGCCTCGACGATCTCTTCATGCACGGCATCAACGATGCCCTCTACGAGGGAGGGCGAGAGCACGAGGCGTTCTGCGACAGCCTGCGCGATTTCCTTCTTGTTCATTGCGGTAGTCCTTCTCTTTATTCTTGGGGACGGGCTGCCCGTCCGGGCACCCTCTTTCGGCGACGCTTTCCGTTCCGGTCCTGTGGAACGTCTGTGTTGTGGTCCGCCTGTCACGTTAAGGTGACATCCCAATTGTACCTGCGGGGAAATATGCTTGGGGGTGTCACCCAGACGAATTGTAATGTTTTCCAAAACGACTCGCCTGCAAATGCTTCTCGTCTGGGCCTCCATTCCTGAACGGCCCGTCAGTCCCAGGAAATCCCCTGCATTTCACATGATTCCCGGCGGTGCGGCCTCAAATCGGTTTCGATTTAACATTGCTGACGTTCACAGGAGGCTGATCATTTTGAAAATGCGCGTGGCACAGGCATTTGTAGTGTTTGCTGAGCAACAGTACCCGAAAGGTACCTTAGTCCGCGAGCTTTAAAATGCCTCGGGTTCCGTCCGAGAGAGGGTTCTCCGAAATTCCATGCGCCGTGTCATGATTTTTTACAAACAGCCTGTGGTATTTTCCCTCAACTGCAGCCGTTTGAAGGCCGAGAACCCCTGCGCACCCTCTTCTCCCCTCTCCTGAGGGCGGATTGAGGTCGCCTCACTCCGTAGTTCTACCGAGTGTTTTCCGCCTATGCGAAAGGGCCTGCCGACGGCGGTTGCCGCGGGCAGGCCCCTCTCGATGCGGATGCACCGGATGCAGGATCAGCGGATTATTCCTTCCCGGTCCAGCAGTACGTGCAGAGCTTCTCGGGGTCAAGGCCGATGGCTTCGATGAGGCCTTCGACGGACTGGAAGCCGAGCGAGTCGAAGCCCATCTTGTCGCAGATGGACTTGAGCATGCACTGGCCGCGCTCGGTCTTGGCGTCGGCGTACTCGGCGAGGTGCTTGTGACCCTCGTCGCCTTCAAGCTCCTGAATGACGCGACGGGCGAGGAGCTCCATGTCGGAGTTGCCGCGGGAGAAGTTCAGGTACTTGCAGCTGTACATGATCGGCGGGCAGGCGGAGCGCATGTGCACTTCCTTCGCGCCGGACTTGTAGAGGAAGTCGACCGTTTCACGAAGCTGCGTGCCGCGCACGATGGAGTCGTCGATGAGAAGAAGCTTCTTGTCCTTGATGAGTTCGGGGACCGGAATCTGCTTCATCTTGGCGACCTGATTGCGGATCTGCTGGTTTGCGGGCATGAAGGAGCGGGACCAGGTCGGCGTGTACTTGATGAAGGGACGCGCGAACTTCTTGCCGCTTTCATTGGCGTAGCCGATGCCGTGCGGAAGGCCGGAGTCGGGAACACCCGCCACGTAGTCGACGTCGGGAGCCGTGCCGTCGGCCATGGCGTTGCGGGCCATGATCTCGCCGTTGCGGTAGCGCATCACCTCGACGTTCTTGCCTTCGTAGTTGGAGTTCGGATAACCGTAGTACGTCCAGAGGAAGGCGCACAGACGCATCTTCTCGGCAGCGGGCGAGAGAACCTCGATGCCCTCGGGCGTGATCTTGACGATTTCCTGAGGTCCGAGCTCATAGTGGTCCTCGTAGCCGAGCTTGTGGTAGACGAAGCTCTCGAACGAGACGCAGTAGCCGTTTTCATCCTTGCCGATGAGAACGGGCAGACGACCGAGCTTGTCGCGGGCGACGATGATGCCGTCGGGCTGCAGGAGCATGATCGTTTCGGAGCCCTGAATAATGTCCTGGGCGTAGCGAATGCCCTCGACGATAGACTGCTTGCGGTTGATGAGCGCGCCGACGAGTTCGGTGGAGTTCACCTTGCCCGAGCCCATCGCGAGGAACTGGGAATTGTTGTTGCTGAAGTAGCGCTCGATCAGGTCGTCGGCATTGTTGATGATGCCGACCGTCGTGATCGCAAAGAGGCCGAGATGGGACCTAAGGAGCAGAGGTTGCGGATCGTCGTCCGAAATGCAGCCGATGCCGCAGTTGCCCTTCATGTCCGCAATGTCCGGCTCGAAGCGGGTGCGGAACGGCGTGTTCGTGATGTTGTGGATCTGACGCTGGAAGCCCTTCTCAGGGTGGTAGATCGTCATGCCGCCGAACTTGGTGCCGAGGTGGGAGTGGTAGTCGACGCCGAAGAAGGTGTCGAGAACGATGTCGCGCTTGGATACAGCGCCGAAGAAGCCGCCCATTTTTGCTGTACTCTTGTATGGAAGTTGAAGATCTGAGTCGCGGACGCATGGCGTCGTGAGATTCGCCTGAACGGGGTCGTCCGCAAATGTTGGCGTGATTATCGCAAACAAACAGCCGTTTGTGGGGGCCTCGGACGCTTTAGAACGGCAAATCTGTCCTTGGGTCAATGATCCACATCGCCCGATCTAAGGTCTTTCCCTTAGGCGACTGAACAAATGGCGTGAGATACGCCTTCTGACGATTGTGTGCCAGAGACTCTGGAGCAATGCCTCAAACGGAAGCGGGGTCCCCTTTCGGAGACCCCGTTTCCGTCGGCTAAGAAGCCATTAACGCTTGCGGGCAGCAATCACCCAGACAACGCCGATAATGATGGCGAGGCCCAAAAGCCCCAGCCAATCAACGCCTCCGCCGGTCATCGCAACATTGAGAACAATGTCGCCGTTCCTAACGAAGTTTGCCTGTGCTAAACTTCCTAACAAGGAAAAGAATGCAGCACACATCCTACTTTCCTTTTTAAAGACTAAGCCCGGTGTTGGTAGCACTGGGCTTTGTCGTTTTTGAACCCCTTGCGGGGACCCCTTCCGATGCCGAAGGCTCGTCATCGAAAATTTCGTGAGCCTTGCCGGAGAGTGGGGTGGATTTCAGAATGGCGTTTGCAAGCGATCCCTGCTGCCGATATTTTGCCAGAGTCAATCCTGGAGCGCCCGCTTCGCTCAAAGCGCCACCTTCCTCGTTGCTTCCTCCACCAGATGCTCATCACGCTTGTCGTAGCGTCGGGTCGTCACGACGGACGAATGTCCCATCGCCTGCCGCACGGTGTTGATGTCGGCGCCGGACTCAAGGAGCCGCGTCGCAAAGGTTCGGCGAAGATCATGCGGCGTGAAGGACGAAACCGGAGATTCGTCTGCCCTGGCGCGCAGCAGCTGATGGATGGCGCCGGCCGTAATCGCCCGGCAGGGCTGGATGTTGTCGCCCTACTTCCACCGCCCCTGCCGTCAGCATGGCACACTTTGGCCCTCGCGCAACATCCGGATGATCCACCTCTCCGCTTCGTCAACGCCGAACCACGGAATTCTTCTGTTGAGGGCCGCGTAGACCGTGGCCGGCATCGGCACCTCAACGGTGTTGTGCGCCATCATGCTCCAGGCCACGGGAACTCTGGTGCCGTCGACAGACGGGACCCGGGAATACCACGCTCCGGGCACTACGGACGTCGTGAGCCAGGCATCGTCGATCGCCATGATCTTCATGAGTGCCTCAATGCTGAGCTCGTAATGAAGTTCGCCGTCAATCTCTTCAATTTCCGTATCGACCCACACGGTCTTTACGGTCCCATTCACGATGCTGATGATTCCCATAGACGGAGACCAATGGGTCAAACCCAAATCTTCCGCCAAAGCGCCCACCACGTTCAGGACCAGATGGGGCTTCGGCTCGAGTTCCAGGCGCACCGTTGCGGGCTCGGCTGAAGATCCGAGCAGCGCCCGCTCCTTTTCGCTCAGACGTGCAACGCTCGGCAGCTTGATGTCATGCCTCATGTCGCTGGCAGAGAACCGGTCCCAGACCTTCGTGACTTTTTCTCTGTCCCCCTTCTTCACTCTGATGCGCCATCCCCGCGGACTCTCCTCGGCCCCGGGCTCGATGATCGCACAGCGTCCGGCTGCGACCGCCAGCCTATGCCCGATGATGAGGGACGGAAGGTCCCAATCAGCCTGCTCTGCGTCATCAGTTCTCCCCTTGAGGAGGTGCTCGTTGATGAAGGCGATCGAGTCGGGATTGGCCTTTGCAAGGCCTTCGCAGAGCATCTCATAGCCTTCCGGATCCTTCTCCTTGAGGAACGCAGCGGCAATCCTCACCATCTTCGAACAAAGGACGACAGGTTCACTGCCCTTGTCGGACGAGGCGGCACATTCCTTGTTGAAATCCTGCATTCACGAACTCCTTGATGAAACTCTACTCCCTGAAGCAGTGGACAGTTGCTGACTTGAGGAAAGCTGCCGCCGATTGATTCCATCCTCGTCAGACATTATCTTCCGAGACACTCCCTCTCTTTCTTCCCGATTCCTGATGAGTTCATTATGAGGACCTCGTGCGTCAACATCTGTCGCACGGAAAATCCCGCAGGCCGCCTTCTTTCGCCGTCGTCTCGGGTGCCATCCATATCCCCGACAACAAGACGGGAGTTTGAAGTCTGGTGGCGGCTTCGCAGGACAAAAGCCGTCTCTAGCAGACATCTCTCCATGGCTGATCGTGTCGACCTGACTGTTGCTCCCCTTTTTAGAACGTCGTTCTCGCTCAGCGGAACGGTTGGACTCTCTGTGTTGAGATGGGCATTGAGGTCAGGACACGGTGAAGGCCCCTACGTCAAGCAATAGGGCCGGGCCTCGCAGCGACTGATCAGAATAAAACAACGGCCTGCAGCTCCGAAGAACTGCAGGCCGTTTTCAGTCATCCGCAGGTGATGTCACCTGCTTCAAAACCCGAAGGCTTAGAAGTTGAAGCGGACGTTGGCGAAGATGCCGTGCGTGTTGATGTCGCTGCCCCAGGAACCGGAGTAGGAGACACCAACCGTGGCGTGCTTCGCAACCTGACCGACGATGCCGAGACCGAGGTTTGCCTGATCCTTGAGTTCAGAACCTTCGATCGCGGCGAACTTGCCGCCCTCGCCCATCTGGACGTTCACGAGACCTTCGGTGTCACCGAAGTAGTGAGACCAGCCGAGATCGGCCGTCAGAGCGACCGGCATGTTGCCCATGGCGAACGGAACAGCGGTACGAACACCGAGCGTAGCGATCTGGATGTCGTCCTTGATCTCGTCGGTCTTGAAGCTGTGGCCGATGGCGTTGTCAACCACGGCATCCGTTTCGACACGGGCCCAGGTGAAGCCGACGTACGGGGAGACCTTCGCAACGCTCAGGTCGAAGTTGTACGCACCTTCAACGAAGCCCTGAAGGACAGAGGCGTTTTCGCTGTGCTGGTTGACATTGGTGTTCATGACGCGAACCGTGTCACGATCTTCGTCGGTGTAAGCCACGCCGTAGGTCATCGTCACGTTGCCGATGTCCGTCAGACCGTAGACGCCGAAGTGCTTGTCTTCACCGTCGATCTTATTGAGGCCGGACTTGTAGTCCGTCGTACCGTAGCCGAAGAAGGCACCGAACTTGGTGTTGTCGAGGACAAGGGCTTCGGCACCGAGGAAGCCGGTGCGGAAGTCGACGTCCATCGTGTTCTTCGTGCCTTCAGCTTCTCCCCAGTGACCGATGCCGGCAGCCCAGATGCGGGCGCGACCGTTGTCAACTTCAGCGGAGCGACCTTCACCCATGCCGCGAGCCTGATCCATGACCGTGCGGGACACAGCGGTGGCGTTCACGACGAGAGCATTGCGGGCCGTGGCGTAGAAGTCATCGTCAAGTGCGCGGTACGTGTCACGGATTTCATTTTCCGTCTTGGCGGACAGGATTTCACCCGTGAGCTTGTTGCCGGAAGCTTCGATGGCTGCAGCGATCTTCTGTTCGTTAGCCGTGCTGGCAAACTGTTCGAAGGTCACGTCGGCGTTCTTTTCCATCTTGACGTCGACCTTCTTGTCGCCAACAGTCGTTTGACCGAGCTTGAAGAAAACAGACTTGACATCCATGTTCTTGGTGGTGACGCCATCAAACACCTGCTGACCGTCAGCAACCTCGAAAGAGCCAGTCACCGCAGCTTCCTTGGAGTTCCAAGCTTTCACGAGCGTTTCGGTATCGGCACCCGCAAGACCAACAGCGATCTCCTTGTTGCTACCAAAGATAACCTTCTGGACCTTCACGTTGGAACCTGCGTCAACGTAAAGCTTGCCGCCCTGAGAGAGGTCGATCTCAAGCGTATTCGTCGTGGCTTCCTTGCTGTAAAGGTGCCCCTTCATCGTGAACTGATCGTTGTAGCTCGAGAGAACGCCGAACGTACCGCCAGTCTTGACCGTAACCTTGTTGTCAGTACCGATGGATTCGGCAAAGGCGAGGAGCGTGCCACCTTCGACCGTCGTCGTACCGGCGTAGGAGTTGTTGCCCGTCATGATGAGAGTGCCTTCACCCTTCTTAACAAGCGTACCCTTGTAGCCATCATTGTCAATCCTGTTCTGGATTGCGTTAGCACGTTCGGCGTACGCAGCCTTCAGAATTTCGATCTGCTCCTCACCAATGATATGGTTAGTCTTGTCGTCATCGCCATCCTTGACGACGAAATTCTCACCCGTGATGATGTCGTCATACGCCCACTTGGTACCGTTGCTCGTTGCCGCCATCCACTTTTCATCTTCTGCCTTGCGCTGATCAAGCGCCTTGTTGGAGATGTCGTTTGACCAAACGTCAAGGGAATCCGCCGTGGCCATGTTGTATTCGAAGGTGCCGAGGAACTGGCCGGGACCGTACATGCCCTTGTCGAGGTCAGGCACGCCCCAACCCATGCGATCGGAAACTTCGCCATCCTCACGGATAGTACCATCCACGTCAGTCCAGCCTTCCATGTTGGTACCGTCGGCATTCTTATGGTTGGCCGTCGTGAACATGACGTCACGAACCTGAAGCGCATTCATCTGGTCATAGCGAGACATCAGGACGCCCATGGCACCGGCAACGTGCGGCGCAGCCATGGAAGTACCACCCCAGGCAGCGTAGCCCGGATTGCCGTGATCGTCCGTCGTGCTCGAGTAAATGGCGTTGCCAGGAGCGGCAACCGTCCACCACTTGCCCTGACCGGCTTCGTTGAAGTTCTTGACGAGTTCGTAAGAACCAACCTTGGAACCCTGTTTCAAACCGGCAACAGCAATCCAGTGCTTTTCAGCGGCCGGGTTGTAGAGCGGATAGAGAGCACGGTAGTACGGGTTCTTCATGTCGCGGTTGCCCGTCGTCATGATCTGAACAATGTTCTTGTTCTTGACAGCTTCATAAGCGGCATAAACGAAGGACTTGTCGTCCACGATGCCGTTAGCAACAGTCTGATCAAAGCCATAACGCTTGGCGAAGAACATGAACTCGTAGTCGGTTTCAGCTTCGGTGTTCACGTTGAGGTGAACGCCGGTGTTGTAGCCGTCGTGCCCCGTGTCCTTCTGGTCTTCAACGCGAGTGTTCGTACCCCAGGAATTGTTGATCACGCCACCGCGATTACCATTAGCAGCTGCGACCTTTTCAGCAAGGTCTCCCCAGGCCTTCTGGAAGTACGTGTAGTCCTGGAAAGGACCGTAGTTGTTGTCGTCCGTTGCACCGGTGTTGCCGACGATGATGTTGGAACCCCAGGCCACGCCATGGAATTCACTGCCGTCGCGATTGCCACCAACAGTACCCGTCACGTGCGTGCCGTGCGAGTCATTGACACCCTCCTTCCAGTTGCCATCGATGTCAAACGTGGTCTCAGGATTGAACGGGTTGCCAACATTACCCTTGTCCTTATCAACAGCCTGCGGATAGCGGTTGCCCGTGGTACCGTAATTTCCCTTGGCTTCGGAAACACTGAAACGATCGCCCGTAAGATCAGGATGAATGTTCAGGAGAGCGCCGGAGTCCATGACGCCGACGGCCACACCATCGCCGTTGAACCCAAGAGCGTAGGCCTTCGAGGCGTGCATGGCGGCAAGCCCCCAGTCCTTCTGGTATTCAGCCGTTTCGAAGGAACGCTGAGCTTCGGCGATGGCGGCACTGCTCGTGGCCTTGAAACCGGGTTCAACATAAGCAGCCTGAGCGCCGGCGGCCATCATAAAGGCGGCGACGGCAAGGGCAACAGCGCTCTTGGCGGCCTTGCCCTTCGTGGCGTGGTGTTCGTCCGTAACGACGTACTGCTGATGGGCAGCACTCCACTTGGTCTTGAAAACGCGATTCATTTTGCGTAACTCCAAATGTATGGGGTCTATGGTTGGTCCTGTATCTCCGCTACTGCGAACGGAGACCTCTGAAGCTTATCCACATGCAGACAACAGAATCGGCTTTTGCACGAATTTCATGAAGTAAATGCATCTCGAGCACATCATGGCTTACCCTTGCTCTGAAGCGCATCTATTGACACCATTCAAGCGTCCACTTCTTTGAGCAAGTCCCCCAGCCGTTTTCAATGGAAACGCTCAACGACGATGACAAGAATCAACACAATTCAATTGCCTGAAAGCCAGACATCAAACATTTAGAGAAAATCCATTTCGAGGGTAAACACGCGGTTGCTTTTATACGACGTTGGTGTTTCCACTTAAAGTGGAAAATTCTATCGATTCGCGTATACGTAAGATACGACCTATGAACGTTTGCGGCTTGCAAATCAGAGTCATAACCGACATCTTCAGACATGCCGAATTTGTACGGCAGGTCATGGTCGTAGTTTCGAACATCCATGTTGTGCATTGTGTCTCCGCCATTGCCAACCAGATAGCGGACAAGCGAACGGGCCTTGTCCGAGATGCCGCCGTTCGGACAGCCCGCACGAACGGCGGAGTCCAACCCGGAACGCTTCCCAGTCATGACCATGATGTCAGTCGCTCTCGTGTCGACTCGTGTGATCAAGATGATCGGATGGGGTTGAGGATCGGGTAGCAAAAAATGGGCGATGCAGTGGGCGGCAACGAATGCGCATCGCAGACCGCGGTAGGTTCCTGCTTCGGACGGCACGCAACACCTTCCCAACCGCTGAGGCGTGAGATATGTCTTTTGACCCTGTGCTGAGACTCCGAGCCGGAGCCTCATGCGCAAGCGAGGGCCTTTCCGAAACGAGGATTTCGTTCAGCTGGCACCCCTCTGAAGCCCCCTTTTCCGCCCTCCGTTCTCCGAATCCGATGCGTTCTCACGGGCTTCAAACCCGACGCCGCCCGTCGCCAGCAAAGAAAAAGGCCGTCCGAGTCGTGAGACAGGGGCGGCCTTTAAAGATTGATGGGGTGTATTTGCGTCAGTACTCGGGCTCGAGCACATCCTCGGCCCTGCACACGTCGATGCAGGCAAGTCGCCAGGCGGCTTCGGCCTTCTCAAGGCTGCCGTTGGCGTCGATCGCGGCGGAGGCGTCGGTGATGACATGGGTGTCGAACCCTTCGCGAGCTGCATCGATTGCGGTGAACGAGACGCAGTAGTCAAGTGCAAGGCCGCACACCCAGACGTCAGTGATGCCGCGCTCGCGCAGACACCCCGCCAGCCCCGTCTTCGTCTCGTTGTCGGCCGCACAGAAGGCGGAGTAGCTGTCGATGTTGAGTTCCCTGCCCTTTCTAAGGACGAGGTCGGCCTTCATCGTGTCGACGCCCTCGATGGCAGCACCGTCGGTGCCTTCAACGCAGTGAACGGGCCAGAGCATCTGCATGCCGTATGGAAGTTCAATGACGTCGAGCACGTGCCTGCCTTCATGGTTCCGGGCAAAGGAGACGTGACCCGCAGGATGCCAGTCCTGGGTCATGACGATGCAGTCCCAGGAATTCTTTTCGAGCACTTCACGGATGACGGGCACGATCTTGTCGCCGCCGGGTACCGCCAGCGCGCCCCCGGGCAGAAAATCCTTCTGCAGGTCGACGATGGTCAGGGCGTGCTTTCGTGAGGTTTGTGCCATTTCTTAGACTCCGGCAGCGGTTGAAAGTTTGTGATTCCGCGGACGACTTCCACGGCAGTTGTTCGATTTTAAGGGACCTGGTGCGGACCTTGAGCCCGAGTCAGGATAAACCCTGCAGGGTTTGGCCTTTGATTGAGAAATGTCGACTCCCCTTGGGCGAATGCCTTAGGGAAGGCACTTTGAGCCGCTTTCCCGCACTGCTAGACTTTTCATCAGTCTGCCTGAAAATCAGGCGTTCACAACAACCAACAAAAAGAGAAGGAAACATGACAGATATAGCAGGAACGGTGCCGGTCATCGCAGTGGACAAGGTGCAGGCCGTCGCGCTCGCAGTATGCACCTATTATTTTGGCGTCTGGCTCAAGGGAAAGGTCGGCGTGCTTTCACGCTATTCCATCCCGAGTCCCGTGGTGGGCGGCATGTCCTTTGCCATCGTCGTCTCCTTCCTCGAGTACTTCAACATTGTCAAGGTTCAGATCGACTCGACGCTGCAGACCGTGCTCATGCTCGGCTTCTTCACGACCATCGGCCTGATGGCCAGCCTTCGCGTCGTCAAGGACGGCGGCAGGCTCCTTCTCGGCTTCCTCCTCGCGGTCACGGTACTTGTGTTTCTCCAGAACGGCATGGGCATGGCCATAGCGGAAGCCATGGGCTTTGACAAGCACTACGGCATTCTCGCGGGCTCCGTCTCCATGATGGGCGGCCTCGGCACCGCCGCTGCCTTCGGTCCCTATTTTGAGGAAACCTACGGCATCACGGGCGGCACCGCCGTTGCCGTCACCGCCGCCACCTTCGGCATGGTCGCCGCCCTTCTCATCGGCGGCCCGTTCGGCGAATGGTGCATCCGCCGCTACAAGGTGAAGACTCCCGACGAAGTCCAGCAGCCTGAACCCGAGCTGCACCTCCCCGACGACATGGACACCGACATTACGGAACAGCACGCATCCGCGAAGCCAAACTTCACGAATGAGATCATGAGGGCGGTCTCCGTCACGGCGCTCGCCATGGGCCTCGGCACGATCGTCTCGAACTTCCTCGGCCACTACATCACGCTGCCCGCCTACATCGGTGCCATGATCGTCGCCACCGTCATCCGCAACGTCGGCGACTTCTCGGGGATGTACAAGGTCGAAGGCAAGGGCCTCAACGCAGTGGCCGACATCACGCTCGTCCTCTTCGTCACGATGGCCATCAACAACCTGAAGCTCCACGAGCTCGTGCACCTCGCGCTCCCGCTCGTAGTGATCCTCGCCTGCCAGACGATCCTGATGCTCATCTACGCCTGGACAGTGCTCTTCACGGCCTTCGGCCGCTCCTACGACGCCGTCATGCTCTCCGTGGGCGGCATCGGCTTCTCCATGGGTGCTACGGCCAACGGTCTTGCCAACATGCAGGCCATCAGCGAAAAGTACGGCTCGTCCCCGCGCGCCTGGCTCATCGTCTCGGTCGTGGGCGCATTCCTCATCGACCTGATCAACGCCGTCGTCATCACGTGGTTCGGCACGTTGTAACGACAGGCTCTCTTCTGATCTGAAGATGTCAGACCAAGCTCTCGTTTCACAACCCGACACGGCGCAGGAGGTCCTCAGGGGCCTTCGTGCCGCCGTGCCCGTCATGACGGGCTTCGTTCCGGTCGGCCTCATTCTCGGCGCTACGGGGGCACATGCCGGGCTCTCGCCCTTCACCTCGGGCTTCATAGAAACGCCGCGAGGAGACATCTGACTTCAGGAAGCCGCGGCCAAGGCATTTCGAAAATCGTGTCAACCTCGTGCACGGCTTCCGTAGCCGATCAGGCTTTTTCGGGCTTCCTGATTGAAAGACCGCCCGCTTCGCGCCAAAGGGAGTGGAACCCGAGCTCGAGCACGTCATCGCGACCTTCTGCAAATTCCCGCGCAGCCTCGAGCACTGCGGGGAGATCCCAGGCAAGGAACACGTCATAGGCATACCGCCTGCCGTCGACGATGCCGACACTCTCATAAGCTTCAGGAACATTTGCCTGCAGCTCGGTTCTGAGCGAATCTCGAACCTCCCTTCGACCTTCGGGCGACCGATCGCGGGTGTTCATGTAAAGGATGCCCGCCGTTGCGCCCGACTGCGCGAGCATGCGCATGAGATCGGGGTCGTTTTTGAAGTAGGCGAGGACAAGTGCCGGACAGGACAGCTCAGCATGCACGGCATCGAGCAGGTAATCGCAGTCCTTTTCTTCGGATCCGTCCCAGTCGAATTCATTCGACTCGTCGAGATAGTCATCCATCGTCGTGACGAGCTTCATCGGATCGGTTTCGCGCAGGTAGCTCTGGAATTCCTGCACCGAGAAGCCGACGCCCGATTCAGGCTTGCGCGTGAGGCGAAGATCGTAGTAATACTTCATCCGCACCGCTTCGCCCACGGCATTGTCAAGGAGCGCCTGCACGCACGAAAAGGCTTCGGCATACTCGGGCTCCTCGAGAGTTTCGAAGGCTTCATGGTAGGCGATCAACCGGTCTGCACCCCCTTCCTCCGGCTTTTCCTCCCAGAGATAGACGTTACCGGCATGGAGCTCCCTGCCGTTGATGTCGAACCGCAGCGGGATCGACCCTCTGCGGCGTCCGAGCGTCAAGCGCCAATCGGACCTCAGCTCTTCGGGCATCCGTCGGATGAGTGCCCGCAGAAGATAGGTCCTCAGCCAGTCGCCGTCGGCCGAGAGGTTGAGATCCACCGGGCCGGCAATGGCTCCGACGTACGCCAGAGCTCCCGGGACGACCTTCTGAAGGTCCTCGGTGATCTCGAGCTGCGCATCCTGGCATTCGTCAGGATCGGCCAGACGCTTCAGCAGCCCGGGCGTCTTCTGCGCCATGCCGTCCCAGAAATCGTTGATACGCTCCCGCAGCGGTTTCGAGAAACGAGGAAAGGCCATCTGAAAACGGCACAGACGCATGAATTCAAGTGAATCCTGATCGCCTTTCTGCAGCGCTTCTGCACGCTCGAAACAGGGTAGCGCCTCCTCCTCGCGTTCGAGGTAGAAGAGTGCATAGCCCATGCGGAACTGCCACTTGTGCGTGTTTTCGTAGCGGTCACGGACGGACTCAAGGAGCCGGATCGCACGAAGAAGTTCGGAACCGCCGAATTCGGCCGCATTGTTGCAGGCGCGTGCCAGCTCAAAGGTGAGCGCGGGATGGCGTTCGTCGTCGGGCTCGGCTTCGAGCAGTCGAATGATGCCGCGATAGTCCTCTTTCTCGTCGAGGTCGGCGACGATCTCGAGCATTTTGACCACGTCGGGCGGGAAATCCTCGGAGCGTTCGGGCGCCTCCCGATCCCCGAGGCCGCTGACGGCCGGATTGAGCTTGAAGTGGTGCTCGCGTGACTCTCCGGTCGCAGGGTCGGGCATGAAGATGAGATGAATGCTGCGATCAAGGTCGAAAGCGACGTTGACGATGTCGCCCGCCTTCAAATCCTGCATGTTCATCGTGTCGGCAATGGCGCTGCGGGCATGTCGGATCCAGACCGGCGGCATGTGCGAGAGTCCGGCCTCGTTCATGCGCAGAGTCACAGGGACGCGGACGCCTTCGACCGGCATGCGGGCCGACAAAAGATAGGGCAACTCCTCGTCAGGCTTCAGTTCGTCAAATTCGAACGCCGCGCAGGCCGCCTCGAAGCCTTCCGGATCCTTGACCACGCACAGGAGCGCCTGGTGCTTTTCCATCACCTCTTTGAGATCCATGCGGTTGCTCTGAAGGTCTTCGTCATGTTCCGGGCGAATGTAGTGAAAGAGCATTTCCGGAAGCGTTGCACCGTCCCGGATCTCCTTTTCGAGCGTCAGGAATTCCGCGTCACCCGGCACGAGCTCAAGGCCTCTTTGAACGGCAGCCTGTGCAGCTTCGGTCTCCCCGAAGTGTGCCAGAAGCTTTGCATAATGGAGCCATCCCCAGGGATAGCCGGGTTCGGCTTCGACGCCCCGACGGGCAATGTCGAAGGCTTCCCGGAGTCGACCGACGTGCGTCAGCGCGGCGGCGAGGCGATAATGCCAGACACCGCTCCCGGCGGCCGCGGCTTCGGCCTTTTGGAGCACTTCGACCGCCTGTGCATATGAAACGTAGTCGTCGCACTGCAGAAGCGCGAACGAGCGCCAGAGCGCGATTTCCAGATCGGCATCGGCTTCTTCGCGTGAGAATCGGCCCTGCTGGACACCCTCTTCCACGAAGTTGTCGAGCAAGGCGAAGATGCGTCCTACATTCGTGACGCCGTTCTCATCGCAAGCTTCGAGAGCGTTTCGGTCATTGTCCGTCAAGAGCATGTTGCAACCTCGAGTCAAGGGCCAGCGCAGTTGCCAAAGGGCTGCGCCGACAATGGTTGTGTCGGAAAGGAAGGGAAACGGCCGGACGGTGCGCCTCGCGCGTGTCGTGATGCATGCTTTGTTCACGCCGTCGCGAATCGAGGTGTCCGGCTTTTCCCTGTCCTTATCTTCATTCTGCCCGACCAGTCAGCCAGCGCCACAGTGCTTTCCACTATTGATGTCGTGGCCTCCCGGGTATTTTGTTTCGAGAATTTTCCATAATCAGGTAGGAGCCCGTGGATTATTTCCACGGGCGTCCTCCCACACCACGTGGCGTACGGTTCTCGTACCACGCGGTTGTGAGCAGTCATCGGAGTTATCTCCGTCCTCTCTGTTCTTCTGCTTGCATCCCCTGTTCCCTTTACCTACCTCAGCAGTAGACAACTCTGTTCCGCAGAGTTCTCATTCCGAGGCGCTCCCGTGTGGAGCATTCAGGCAGGTCAGAAAGAGGTGCGCGCAGCAGGAGTAAACTGACTCGCTTCGGTCCTTCCTCGAGTTACGAGTACTATGACCTCTGCTGACTCCTTACGACAAGTTTTGCTCCGGAGTTCGCACTCCGTCCGTAAGGCCTCCCAGGGTAAGGGCACGATCTTTCTCGTCATCTATCCGCCGCATTTGGGAAACTCAAATGAACCTGTGCCAGGTCGCTGCCGTCATGCGAGCGGCCAGGGCGAACGCAACGGGAAAGACGGAAAGCCACTGAGGCGGATAGTTGGGATGCATGATGGCCACGATCCCGAGGCAGACCGCAAGGAGCTGCAGGGAGAGGGAGGCGGTCCACCAGGTGGGACTCGGCACGTGGTACTCGGCTTCGCGGATGCGGCGTCTCACGAATCCGTCGACAATCAGCGCGAGAATGAAGGGCATGAGTGCGATGGTGCCCGCGGTCATGACGGCAAGGCGCTGGGTCGCCATCACGAAGAGGCTCTTCATGGCACGCAGCCACTCGGTCTGGGTCGTACGCTCGGCGGCCCTGCCGATCTCGGCAAACTCGTCCTTCGTCATCGGTGAGCCGCCGTAGGGTCGAAGCGTGTAGCGGTCGGGGACGCCCGAGACCCAGACGAGCCCGTCGAGATATTCAACCGCCAGATTCGCGGCCGTCTCGGGCATGGGAATCCCCTCGCCCGTTCTCAGCATCAGCGCCTCTCTCAAGGCCGTCTCCTCGAAGATCTCGGGCGGGGTTCTGGCTGGCAGCCACATCACCATGAGGATGAGAACAAGCGCGGTCGCGGTCAGCATGTACTTCATCATTTTGTTCCAAAGGGATTTGAATGGATGCGGTCAGTCGTCGGAGAGAAGGATCGGAATCCTACCCTTGTAGAGCCTGCCGCCCGAGACGCTTGCGAAGAACTCGGTGTTGGGCAGTCGGCCAAGGACGTCGGGCGGGACGACTTCCTCACGCCGCCCCTGGATGCTGCGCGTGACGGAGGCGCGAAAGTCCGGAACGGGAGAGCCGTCGGCCGATGAGGAGAGCGAAGCGGAGGTCGACCAGACGGTGGTCTTCCCGAACGTTTCGCAGATGAATTCCTGCGTGAGGCGGTCCTTGCTTCTCAGCGCAATCAGGTTGTTGAAGTTGCCGAGCGCCATGCGGGCGCGACTGTCGCTCCCGAGTCTTGCTGCAAGATCGCTCACCGTCTGCATGGCTGCGGTGACGCGAATGCCGGCTTCGAGCCCCTTGTTGAGGAGCTCGATCATGGGACCGTTGATGACGTTGGCGGTCTCGTCCACGAAGAGCGAGACGGACTTCACGTCGGTACCCGATTCGCCTCGGTTGTATCGCTTGCCGGCATAGGCCGTGAGGTCGGCGAGGATGATGGAACCGAGCGCGCCGGCGACGGTCGAGTCGGGGAGCGCGTCAAGGCCGAGATAGAGAATGTCGCCGCCTTCAACAACCCTCTCCACCGTCACGATCGGACGCTCGTCGTCGGGATCGAACGGATCGGGCGAGAAGCTCTTGGCAAGCGTGCCGCCCGTGAGCATCGAGAGAACGGGCTGTAGCGAGGCCGTGATCTTCGCGTAGTGTTCACGGTTGTGACGAAAGACGACGATAAGACCGCCCACGACAGCGTTCGCGTCACCTTCGTCCTTCTTGCCGACGGTCTCCTCCCAGAGGGCGACGGCAGCGGTGAGCTCGATGCCGGCATTGGCGGCAGGCGGACAGATGTTGCGCTTGTCCATGCGCTCGACCTGCTCCTCCCAATCGTCGATCCCTGCGTCCCTGAAGGATCGGGCCAGAGCCTTCTTGAGAAGCGGATCGATGCCGCCTTCGAGAAGACGGCGAAGCCCCAGAAGGCTCGGCCTTTCGGTCACGTAGAAGAGTCCTTCGACGGCAACGTTGACGGCCATCCAGGCGAAGTTGCCGAAGGCCCCGCTGTCGGGCGGCATGACGGCCGCAATGCGGGTGGCAAGTTCCGTGGGACGCGTCCATGCGCCGAGCGGATCAAGTCTGACGCCCGTTTCGGGAAAGGCGGGATGGAATTCGAGAGGAGCGGGACGACCCGCGATCTCGGCCGCCTTCCAGACGGCGTTGCGAAGACGCTTGCTGCTCTTGGGGTCGATGACGATGACGGGTTCACCCCGAAGGATCGCCTGGGTGACGAGGCTCGTGAGCATCACGCCCTTCCCTGCCTGAGTCGTGCCGACGATGAGCGTGCCGCCGCCGAGACTCGAGAGCGGACGCACGATGTCGTCCTCTTCGGTCGCACCGATCCCATGAATGATGGGACTTCCGATGTCCCCGGCCCCGAGCGGGTCCGGTAGTGAGAGCGCCTTGCGGATGCGCTTCGGGACGATCACGGGCTTGACGGGTGTGGCGGCAAGTTCATAGAGCGCCTGGGCGTGTGCGGGAGTCCACTCGAATCCCCGGCCGATCCAGAGGTTCTTGACGAACCTGCCTTCGCGGCCTGCATTGAAGCGCATCGAGTCGAGAAGCGCAATCCGGCCCGCTTCGTAGCGGGCGACAAGACGCTCGCGGGCGGTTTTCCTTGCGGGGTCGACAGCCTTCTTCTCGTCCATCCCCTTTTCACGAAGAATGCGGATGAGGTCGCCCGCGTGAATGAAGGCGGGCGCAAAGCCTGCGAGCGGAATGCGGCGGGAAGCGGTCCGGAGTGCTTCGGCGGTGCGCACGACACCCATGAGGGCGAGGACGGAGGCAAGACCCGCGCCCCACCAGCCCGGAACCATGGCGGCGGTTGTCCCTGCGGCTGCAAATCCCGCGGCCGCGCTCCAGCCCTCCCATGCGGGCCGCCAGCCCGTGAGTCGCGAGGAGGATACGCCGCTCGTGACGGCTTCTGTTGTCTTCATTTTATTGTTCTCCCTTCAATCATGCCTTGTCTGAGGCTCGTTCCCTCGGCTTCCAGCCGACGGCGCGCTTGAGGGCCCTGAAGGCTTCGGTTCCTTTCGGGGGATCGCGGTCGATCGCCTCCATGTCGAGGACGCGCGGCCAGTGGCCTTCGGTTTCTTCTACGGTGCGGCCTTCGCCATTGACGAATCGGACGACGGGGCGCACGGAATGCCGGTTGATGACGACGCCCGTGAGTTCGATCGAACCGTCCTTTGCGCCCCTGAGACCGGGGTCGTATCGGGCGGCCCGCGAGGCGGAGGATCCCGTCATTCGCACGCGGCGAATGGGCGAGGCCCGCATGTGACGTACGCCTTCGGCAAAGGGCATGGCCTTGACTCTCAGGAGGATCCCTGCTTCGGCCGGATCCTCGATCCATCCGACGGGGAGCAGGCTCTCGGGGACGAAGACGCCCTCGGGATGCACGAGCATGACGGCGTCGTCCCGGGTGTTCACGGCTTCGAGCGCCCTTGCGAGCGCCGCTGCCTTGTCGGAAGCTTCGAGCTCAGAGGGGGCGGACAAAGCCCAGCACTGTCTTGCCACCGTGCCGCCCGACCTGGCGCTTGACGACGGACGCTTTTCAAAGAGTGCGGGAAAGCGCATGGGAAGGGATTCGCCTGCGGCGTCCGCCGCTCGGCGGGCGTTCGCAACCAGCATGTCGCAGTCGGTGAGGCGCAGCCACGCGCCCTCGCCCGCCATGCAGTCCGAGTCCGTGAGCCAGAGCGGATTGCCCGCTTCATCGGCCATCGCGAATCCGTCGGCAACGAGAATTTCGGCCGCAACGTCGGGTTCGTCGGGGACGTCTCGAAAGAGCCACTTGTCGTCGGCGGTGGCTGCAATGGCGGTGAAGCCCTCGGGCCAGCGAAGTGCGAGGCCGTCGTCGGCCCACACGACGGGCGAGTCTCCGCGGTTGAGACGCCAGTGTCCGTCGTAGAGCCTCTGGCTGAATTCGGCACGATAGACGGATGCAAAGCCGCGAAGAAGCGGACTTTTGCCCTCTCGTCTTGCGGCCTCGGCCGCGCGACGGTTGATCGCCCATTCGCGACCGCGGGCTGCGGCTTCAGCAATCAGGCGTTCGGCCTCCGTCTGGCCGGCCGCATAGGTGGCGGCGGCCTTGAGGGCCGTGAGAACAGTCTCGCCGTCGGGGCGCTCGATGACGCCGAGCCACATCAGGGTTTCACGAGGGACGACGAGACGAAGGACGTCGGCGTTGAGCGTTGGGAGTCTTCCCGCAGATTCACGCGCCGTGTGGCGCTCGAGCCTCATTACGCGCCCGATCTCGTGCACGCAAAACGACAGTGCCGTTTCTTCCGAAGGATTGAAGCGGCTCGTGACGGTGAAGGTGCCCGTGGCAGGATCCTCGCTTCCCGCCTCGAGCTTCAGTGCGGCGAGCTTGCGGCTGTCGCTCATGAGACCGGCGAGTGCGGAGGCGATTCGAAGGCGAAGCGTCCAGTCGTCACGAATGCCCGGCGCGAGTTCGGGACCGATCACGCGTGCGTCGACCGCATTGATAGCGCCTCTTGCAAACATGAGGCCTGCTTCGAAGAGGCCGTCCGGCCCCGACCAGAGCCCCCTTTCGTCTCGAGGAAGTCCCTGGACCATCGCGGCCCAGCCCGCCATGGCGGGCATGAGGTGCGCTTCGAAAAGCTTGCGCGATCCCACGGCCATCCTCAGCTGCTCGACGGCGGCCCTGTGACGAAGGAGCATGCGGACGGGATCCTCAGGCGCGAGGATCGTGCGCAGACGCCCGTCGGCGGGATGCGCGACAAGACAGTCATCGGGATCCGTGTCGGAGAGCGGCACAGGCCTTCGGATCGGGTCGGACGCGTACCCCGAGACGGCGCTCTGCCACTGCTCGGGGCCTGCGGAGGCGCGCGTGAGGAATCGTGTTTCTGTGGGCTGCATGGGAGATTGGAGAGAGGAAGGACGCAAGGCTGGATGCGGGGTGAAATGGGTGAAACAGGTTCGCAGTGCGCCGGCCTCTTCGTGTGAGGATGATGCGGAGAATGATGGGCGGGAGACGGAACGGGCGCGAAGAGGACGCCGCACTGCGGCCTCAGGCAGGGAGCCTGAAGCGAAGGGAGATGATTGAAGAATCGACGGCGACCGGACGACGGAGGAGAAGTCCTCCGTCGATCCCGGTCGTGTCGAAAAGTCGAAGACGCGTGCCTTCAGATGGCCCTTGGGTTTCGCCTATGCGGCGATCCCGCGGAGCTTGCCCGCAAGGCCCGAAAGGACCTTTGCAACGGCCCGCGGAAGGTCGGCGATCTTTTCGGCCTTGGCGATGATGCTCCCCTTTGGGGTGCTGTGCCTGCCGATGCCGACCATTGCGACGGCGATGCCGCGGTCTTCCAGTGCCTTGACGAGGTTGTCGACCGGCCCCTTGGGGAACCAGCCGTCGGTGATGACGAAGACGATCTTCGCGGGCCCCGGTCTTTGATCGAGAACGATCGCAGAGTGAAAGAGCGCCTGAAGGATCGGCGTCGCACCGAACCCCGGAAGGAAGTCGACGTGCTTGAGCGCACGGCTCACCGGCGTGTTGAAGTCCGCCGCGCAGGTGACGCTGCGACGGTTCGGGCCGGGGAAGATCGTCAGGGATGCCTTCACGCCGGTCACCGCACGGAGCGCCTCAAGGAGGCGGATGCAGGCGACCTTGGCAAGCGTGATCGCCTCGCCTTCCATGGAACCCGAAGCGTCGAGAATGATCTCGACGACCGCTTCGCGACCCGGACGCACGAGCTCGCGGCGGAAGACCGCCGTTTCACCCGTGGAGGCGAGCGCAAGCGCATCTCCGTCGAGCTCCTCTCCACGTTCGTCGAGCCTGTCGGGGTTCGACTGCGGGTGGATGAGCGCGCTCTGAAGGAGCCTTCTGAGGGATGCGCTGCTGGCGAGCGCCCTGTAGAAGAGACGGCGGTTCATCGCCGCCTTCTCAGGCTGCAGCGTCGGATACTCGCGGTCATTGGCGAAGTGGCGCTCGGGCGAAGCGAAGTTCGGATCGCCGTTGCCGGATTCACCGTTGCCGATGAGCTTGCGGAAGCTTTCCTCCTCGGGCTCGCGATCGGGCCACTGCCGTTGGTCGGAAATGACCGAGAGGCATCGGGCGTTTCGGTTGATCGCCTCAAGCTCGGGGTGCATCAGACGCGGATCACCCTCGGGGGTCACCGCGCCGTCGTCGTCGAAGAGAAGCGACTGGCCTTCGCCCTGACGGAACTCGAAGTTGTCCGTAGAGCCTTCGCCTGCCGCTTCCTCGACAGCCTTGAGCGCCTTGTTCTTCTCGGCGCGGATGCACCGCATGACCTTGTGCGCAAGTTCCACCGCCGCCTCCGTAGAGTCGAGCGGGAAGGCTGCGCGCACGATCTTCAGGACGCGGGCCATGGGCCTTGGTCCGAAGAGCCGGTCGCACTCCCCGCGAAGGTTCGCGGATATCTCCTCGAACATGTCGATCCCGAGCACCTCGAATTCGAGGGTCGTGAGCAGCATCATTGCGAAGAGGTGTGCGGGCTCAAGGTCGTTCGGATTGCTCCAGCCTGCCGTCCCCGTCGACTCGTGCGCCTTGAAGAGCACGAGTCGCCAGAGAAGGTAGCCTTCGTAGTCCGCTGCACCGAGCTTGTCCACGCGGATGTCCTCGAAGACGTTCGCGAGGTCGCGAACGCCGGGATCGCCGATCCCCTTCATCGCCGCGAAGTTGGTGTACATCACGTGATGACGTTCGTGGCATCCGTGTCCGTAGACGTAGATGGACGCGAGCTTGTGGCCGAGGTCGATGGGACCGAGCCAGATCACGCGCCCGTTCGTCATCGGGGTCTGCGTAAACTCGACGCGGATGTTGTCGCGGCGGCAGAGTCCCTGGAAGACCAGGGGCGCTGCAGCCTCGATGACGAGGCCCGAGGCCTCCGTGCGGAGGATCTCGAGCGCTGCATCCACGGCGGTGGTGGCGAGCCTCTGCTTTTTCGCTTCGGCGGTTTCGACGTCTTCCACGATTACGGTGCG
>OBWI01000255.1_pt1 | contig 40487 bp, 39 predicted proteins | sample 1495201 | NCBI WGS metagenome assembly OBWI01 (sample SAMEA2580050, study PRJEB22360) | human gut metagenome | biome: human gut; feature: human-associated habitat; material: faeces | place: Denmark | collected 2008/2010
CTTTAAAATGTTAAAGGAACGCCTACACCTTCTATGTTAAAACGGTTGTCAAGTGGGGGCGTATCCTGGTATTTCAGCTTAAAAATCCGCTGAAATTTGAGATGCAACTCGTTTTTTTAGAAAGCAAAACAAGGCAATTTCAGTCCATAACGATTCATTCAAAAACAACTAGAAACAAATAGAAATTGCTCTCAAGCTCCACCGTTCATCCTCTCAATCTGATAATTGCATTAAATCTGTTATTTAAACCAACAAACAAATAAGCCTTCCCCGCACAAAGCGAGCAGAAGATTTATTTGTTTGAGATTAGAATGGACTGACTGTGGCGATGCCGATTTGCAAACGATCGAGTAGCTCGCCAGACATACCCGTCCAACCGTCATACAATGCAATTGAACTACCATCATCCAAAAAAATCTAGCCAATAAACACGCTGGGTCGTCTGGCTCCGATAGTACGTCTGCTGATAAGGCTCTCCTGCTGATGTCAGATAGATCATCTGGACAAAATCAATTGTGTGGCCAACAAAACCCGCACAAACCCATTGACGGTATCATTTGGAGCGCACTTGTAGACCAGGTAGTCAAACATCGTCAAGCGTGTCCACACGATATTGAAGGCCACCGTGATCAATGCGGATATAGAGAGGTCGTGTTAACAATTAGGCAACCCAGCAAAATCGTCATCACCAGCACCAAAGTTGGTGACTGAATCTAACCAGCCACCATCTTTCAACTTAAGCCCATAAGTGACACTGACCTTCTTGATTAAAACAGAAGCAGATGCATCCGTTGTTGGAACAGATGGAGCTGATCCGCCTTTGCGCCACACCTCATAATAGCGGAGGACCGTTGCTGGTGGAATTGTTGATGTAGTTAGTCACATCATGGCGCGTGATCGCAATATCTGCCTGGCCGGCTGTTTAAGTAATACAAAATTCAATGGTGAACACAGAAAAATCATCCCAGATTTATCAAATCCTGAAATGCATGTGCCGCAAGGTTCCCAGAATTCGACGATAAACTTGCACTTTTGAGCATCCAAGGCTTCAATTTTGGTTCACCGTAAAGCCTCTTTTTTAATCTTTTCTCCCCAAAACAAAAACCCCCGAAACACCATTATAAAGGCATTCCGAGGATTCCGTTTCATCATATTTATTCTATTTCTCACCCGTACGGGATTCGAACCCGTGTTTCCGCGCTGAGAACGCGGCGTCTTAACCCCTTGACCAACGGGCAATGAGTGGCGCTTTATCGTACCTAAATTATTCTACAGGAATCCACACAAATGTCAAACATATTTTGCGTTCAAGCAACCACATATTTGCGTACAAGCGACCACTTTCGATAACCCTTTTTAACGCTAAGTTATCATCCTATAAATGCAATAGCAGCTTATCAATACAATTTCTTCTGTGCCGCTTGGTATGCTTTAAATGCGCCGATAGTCAGCTCCCGATCGTGCTGACTCAACACTAACATGTCACCTTTTAGGCCGGCGTTAATGAAATCATAAATTGCAGCATCGCGAAACCCAATTGCCGCAGCATCATCAGCGGTATTGCCATAATAGACTTGTTTGATATTTGCCCAAATAATCGCACTTAAACACATTGGGCAAGGCATCGCCGAAGTATAGAGCTCACAACCGGACAAGTCGTGTGTTCCCAATGCCTGACCAGCTTTGCGAATCGCTGTGATTTCTCCGTGAGCAGTTGGATCATGATCGACCAATACTTGATTATGTGCGCGACTGATGACTTGACCATTTTTGACAATTACGCAACCGAATGGCCCGCCATCGGATCCGTTAACATTTGCTTTTGCTTCTTCATCAGCCATTGCCATAAATGATTTTTGATACATAGCACTTGTCCCCTTCCTTATCTGCTGGTCCGACACTCATGTTCAAGCTGGCAGATTTCATTTTATCGATCTTCAAAAGCATTTTGGGTTAGTACCCTGTCTAGTTGTTAATTTGATTGACCAAATCGGCGACAACAGCGTGCGCTAATTGACTGGTTGCCGGTGATACCGGATTCTGGCCATCTGGATTACCCACGGCCTGGACAAATGCCTGTACCATTGGCGCAAATCCCCGGGTTTCAAGCATAGGCTGCCAATCTGGGGCAAAAGTTTGTGAAGCACCGCCACGGCCATACACAACCAGTTGGTCTAAGTTTTGGACGCGTTGCACACCGCTTGGAGCTGCCACTTGCGCCTCTTCTAGGTTGGTTCCTGCCTGCAGATCTATTCCAGCTTCCCCACGAATACCGGGAGCTGTGAAAGTGACACTTGCTTGTTGAAGTTGGCCATCACTTGTGGTGTGCAAGGCATAGCGGGTGTTTGGTTTTTCCGGATAGCCAGCGAGCATCAGTGCAGTGTCTACCGGATGAATGAAAAGATCCCACAGCGCATGTTCGGTGTCATCAAGCGCATCAATGCGATTCTTATCAACGCGGACGCCTGTTTTATCTGTCACTTGCGCTAAATCTTGAATCATTGGGGCAAACCGGCGATTAAAGCCAACCGTCAGCATGACATGTTTCGCATCGGCCAAATCATATAATTCATTAACTTGCGCCATATCGGTTGCTAAAGGCTTATCCACAAAAACATGAACACCTTTTTCCAAAAAATGCTTAACATACTGATAATGGGTCGCGGTTGGTGTATGAATCATCACCGCATCAAGTGGTTGTCCATCGAGGTCTTGTAGCGAATGGCCTGCACTTTCAAGCCCGTACTGTGCTGAAAGCTGTTCTAACTTGTCTTCATTGCGTGTATTCAATAACCAGTGCACTTGATTTTGCATTTGCGCGTAAACTGGCAAGTATGCTTTTTGAGCAATCGTGCCTAAACCAATGACTCCAATCGTTAACATAGGTTCACCTGTTCTTTCATTGATATCGATACTTTCACACTAGCACAGCCCCATCTCACGGTAAAGATAAGCATTCATTATGATTTGAACAGGCGCGAAGAAAAGCTGAAATTTCACTGGCCAAGCAGGTCCTCGAACTTCACGATCATACTGGCCAGTTACAAAAAGAATTCCAGTCCGATGGCAATATTTCAAAACAAACCTTCATAATATTATGGCAAAACCCTCTCTATCATTCAGAATACGCCGTTCCAACCTTGGCAAACTTGAAAACGATCACTATTTAGCTTACGGTTATTATGTAAACTAAAATAAGCGTCAGGCATTTGCATCGTCTTTTAGTTTAATCGGGTATCGCCGCTGACAAGCAGCCGTGACACCAGACTTCTTTTTTCTGCCTAATTTTCGAGTCTTTGCCTGCACTTCATCGTTCGAAAAATTTTGAGGAGGAATGGCTGTGAAACCTGCAAAAACTAAATTTAGTGACGCTCCTGATGGTAGTATTCATCAATATGATCAGATACTTAAATACTTCAACGATCGGCCTGCCGATCAAACCAAACCGCGCGGCAATCGGATCACTTTTGTAACGACCGGTATCATCGGCTTTGATGGTGGTCAAACAACCATGCTGCATTTAGGAACCTTGTTAGCCAATGCGGGTTATGACGTTTACTATCTAAGTTACGTTCCGCAAAGTCAAGATGAGATGATTCAAAACGCCGAATTTAACTATCCAGGCTATAAAGGAACTTGTTTGCCAATGGGAGAACTCGAATCGCACCGTTCTGACATCTGGGTCGCTACTTTATGGGAATCCGTTTATGTCATCAAAAATAAGCCGGGTTATAAGATGTATTTTGTCCAGGATTATGAACCTTATTTCTACCCATACGGTGATCGTTACCAGATGGCGCGCCGTACTTATAGCCTCGGACTGCACATGGTTTCACTAGGGCCTTGGTGCGCACATATGATTACGACACATTGCAAAACTAACAGTCCGATTGACATTATCAATTTCCCGGTCGATGTGGCACGTTACCCGTTTAAAGAACGCGATCCCAAGCCTTACCAAGATAAAAAGCAAATCAAGCTGGCGGTTTACACCAAATGGAGCAGTCCTCGCCGCGCGCCTGTCACTATTCAAATTGTCCTTGAAAACTGTCGCCATTTGCTACGAGCCAAGGGAATTGATCTCAAAATAACTTACTTTGGTACGGGTCGCAGCAAACGCTTTATTAACGGTCAGAATCTCGGAAAGCTGACCCCGGCAGAACTCAATCAGCTTTACCATGAAGCAGATTTTGGTATTGCCCCTTCAATGACCAATTTCTCTTTGGTCCCTTACGAAATGATGAGCGCCGGCCTACCTCTGATCGATTTTAAGGAAGGCACTGGCAGCTACTTCCTGAAGGATGGCACTTATTTTTCATGTCACTTGGATGAACGTGATCTGGCCAAAACACTCCAAACAGCATGCGAAAAACCTGAGATCATTACCCAAAATATCGAAAAAGCACAAGCCTATCTAAAAACAATCAGCTGGGAACGAACCGAAAAAGATATGCTTGCGATCATCGCCAGTCTATATGCCGATGTTGACGTGGTGAAGTCCTAATTCAAATCGAGCTTGACGCTTGCCGCCAAGCTTTTTTTCTGGGAAAATAAACCTTGTAAATAAGGGATTACGAATATTCTTATTCGAGATTATTCCTAGTTCGAACCTAGGAATATTGGAGGAGAAAAATGGCTACATTGGGCGACTTTTTAATCTTACTCGGATTGGGTGGGACTATCTGGGGTGCCGTGCGCTTATTTCGGCAACGGAAACATCCGTCAACGAAACGACTCAACCTAATTCTACTAATTGGCAGTATTATTTTAATGTTCATTGGCACCCCGATGAGTGACACAAAAACATCGACAGGTTCAACTTCGCAATCAAGCGTTGTTAATAAAAGGTTAACGACAAAACAGCGAAAACTGCTGAACACCGAAAGAACACACGGAAAAGTCTTATTGGCAGTAAAAGCTAAAAAAAACGCGGAGTTAAAAGCCTTAACCAAAGAACAAACGAAACTCGAAGCAGCCGCAGACGAACGAGCATCCTCATCGCGAGCGGCAGCAGCTTCCTCATCTCTTGCTGCATCCACATCAGCATCTCAGGCTGAATCTGCCAGTAAAGCAGCTGCGGCATCCATCCAAGCGGCTGCCTCATCGCAAGCAGCGGCAAATGCAGCCGCAGCCAAACAAGCAGAAGAAGCCCAGAAATCGGCAGCACAACAGCAAGCTGCGCCGGCACAGCAGCAAACGCCAACAAACCAAGGTGATTTATATACTGGCACGCAAGGAACCATCGTTGGCAACAGCCGTAGCAAGATCTATCACGTTCCTGGTCAAGACGGCTACCATATGAACGCTGCAAATGCTGTCTACTTCCATACCGAAGCCGAGGCATCATCGGCTGGTTATCGAAAGGCATTACGCTAATGAAAACAAAGTTAATGAAATATCTTACCCCCGTGCTCATAGTAAGTCTCTTACTAACCGGTTGCAGTACTCAAGGCACCTCAAAATCAACCTCACCATCCACGGATCCTGTGGCCGATCAGACTAAACTTAATAATAAGACTAATTCTGCGATCAGCAGTCTCGATGAAGCTATTGCTGATAAACGTGAAGAAGTTAGCAGTCTAAAAGCGACATTAGATAACAGCAAGCCAAGCACAGAAGCTTCAAAAACGACAGCAGGTACCACGGATGCCAATACTTTAGCCAATCTCGATTATACCGGCCAGCAAGAAATAACCGTCAATAACAACGATCCCGCATTTTCAAAAAATGATCTTTCAACTGCAAAAGGCGCATGGGCCGCTTATTCCGATTTAGATAGTCTCAACCGGGTGACCGATGCCAATGCCTTGTTAAACCGCTCACTCATGCCTTCAGCCAAACGCGAACCACTAACTTGGAACCCAACCGGCTGGCACAATAAAAAAACGGCACATGGATGGTTATATAATCGTAGCCATTTAATCGGGTACCAACTGACCGGTGAAAATAATAATCCAAAGAATCTCATGACCGGTACTCAAACGCTCAATAGTCCCTTGATGTTGGCTCATGAAATGGATATCGCTTATTATCTCAAACAAAGTAATGACCACTACGTCCGTTACGAGGTAAAGCCAATTTTCCGCGGTAACGAACTCGTTGCACGCGGTGTTCAAATGCGAGCTCAAAGCATCGGCGACAACACCATTCATTTCAATGTCTATATTTTTAATGTCGAACCAGGATACACCATCAATTACGCCGACGGAACAAGCACCAAAAATTAAATATTTCTGCCCAGAGAAAAAAGTCGTTGATCAACTGTCTGCTCAACGGCTTTTTTGCGCTCACACCGGAACCGATCTCGTGAAATCCTTAATCAAGTTTACCCAATCTTGTGACCCATTCCGGCTGAAATAAGCTCATCACAAGTTATGGCCCCACCCCATTTCGATTGCTGCCCATTTATTTGCTAGTATAATCAGTTGTAGTGACGATCTTAGCGGCAAAAGTTCACCTTCTAAGAACGCCTCTATCAATACATTACGCCCTCGTGGCCATAACCCCTTTAGGAGGAAGAAAATGAAAATTATTAATGTTACCCTACACGTCAAACCAGAGCTTGCCAGCGACTACCAGCAGTTCATCAGTCAATTGGTTGCGGGATCGCGTGCTGAAGCCGGTAACCTCAGCTATGACCACTTCCAAAGCCTCACTGATCCCGATAAATACGAGATCATCGAACACTGGCAGGATGCGGAGGCCGTGGCGGCACATAACGAAACCTCCCACTTCAAGCAGTTTTTGGCTGGGATTGATTCCTTCTTAGATGCGCCGCTTGAAATTATTCGTATGGACTATTCGGCGTAATCAATCCTAATCAATATAGATAAGGAAAAATGAAAATTAGATACCTGATTATCTATAATGACGTTGAAAATGCTCTCCCCGAAAAGGCACGTAATTTAGCGCGTCAGTATGGAACTGAGCTAAAACCCTGGAGTCAAAAGCAATTACTAGCATTAGTTTAGTTTTTAACGCTGCTTCAACTCTTGTGGAGCAACAAATTCAAACGCTGCCCGAACACATGCCCATAAAAAAAGCCCCAGAACCAGTTGATAACTCCTGACTGACAGCCAAAATTCAGCCACGGACGTTTCCAACATGATTCTGGAGCTCTTTATTTACCTTATTTCAAATCGCACAAACCCTTGCGATTAAAGGCGTGCGTTCAATTCCTTAGTCATATCCTCATAACCCGGACGACCAAGCAGTGCGAACATGTTCTTCTTGTAAGCTTCAACACCAGGCTGGTTGAATGGGTTGATCCCGTTCAGGTAGCCGGAGATGGAAACTGCCGCTTCAAAGAAGTAGATCAGATAGCCTAAGGTGTAGGCATCTTGTTTCGGAATGGAAATGGTCATAACTGGGACGCCGCCATCTGTGTGGGCCAGAACAACGCCTTCGTAAGCTTTGCGGTTAACGAAGGACATCTTCTTGCCAGCCAAGTAGCCGAGGCCATCGAGGTTTTGAGCGTCGTCAGGAATGGTTAGGTCGCGGTTAGGTTCTTCAACCCACACAACGGTTTCCATCAGATTGCGGAGGCCTTCTTGAATGTATTGGCCGAGACTGTGCAGGTCAGTACTGAAGTTAGCGCTTGAAGGATAGATACCCTTTTGATCTTTACCTTCAGATTCGCCCATTAATTGCTTCCACCATTCGCCAAGGTATTGCAAGGTTGGTTCGTAATTTTCGAGCAGTTCGGTGGTGTAGCCTTTGCGATATAAAATGTTACGCAAAGCTGCATACTGATAGGCTTCGTTTTCTTTCAAATCAGCTGATGCATAGGCTTTTCGACCATCACCGAGACCGCGCATCATTTCGTCAATGTCGCCGCCAGCAACTGCGATTGGCAATAAGCCAACTGCTGACATCACTGAGAAGCGGCCGCCAACGTCATCAGGAACCACGAATTCTTCGTAGCCTTCCGCATCGGCTTCTTGCTTCAAAGCACCCTTGGCCCGATCGGTTGTCGCATAAATTCGTTCCTTGGCACCATCTTTACCATACTTTTCGATTAACTTAGCCTTCAAAATACGGAAAGCAATGGAAGGCTCAGTCGTGGTACCGGACTTGCTGATGACGTTGATCGAGAAGTCACGATCGCCGATAATGTCGAGCAAATCAGCTAAATAAGTACCGGAGATTGAGTTACCCGCAAAATAGACTTCTGGGAATTTTAGCTCAGGATCGAGGTTACGGAAGGTTTGGGAAAGAAAATCAACTGCCATCCGTGCGCCTAAATAAGAACCGCCAATCCCAATCGCAACAAAGACCTGGGAATTGCCTTGAATCTTCTTGGCCGCAGCCTTAATCCGGGCAAATTCGTCCTTATCATAATTGACTGGCAAATCGAGAAAACCACGGAAATCCTTGCCGGCACCTGTACCTTCACGCAATTCCTTGTCAGCTGCAGTTACTAACGGCTGCATCTGTTCAAGTTCATTCGCGTGAACGAACTTATCCAGCTTAGATGAATCAAATTTGATGTACGACATCGTGTGCGTTCCTCCTCTAAATACGTACCTTACCGTGAAACTTTTGATCAAACCGGCATCGCCATCAAAAATAGCGGCACCGCTTCCAACCAAAAGTTTACGCCAGTGCAGTACGCTGTTCAAATTCACACTCTAACAAGTTAACTTTAAAATTGAATTTGTAAAAAAGCAAGCAATCCAGCAACTTCTCATCAGATTACTTTGCTTTCATGATCCCTAAGACGACCCCGCCAAGAATGACGAGAGCCGAACCGCAGCTGACCCAGATCATTTCCTTACGCGTCTTATGCTCACCAAGTAAGTAAATGGATCCAAACGTCGAAATAACGATGCCCATTTGTGAAAGTGAATAGGAAACTGCCAACCCGACATTTGCCATTGACAACAGCATGAACACATTACCGGTCCCCCACAAGAGTCCGGTTAAAACATTCTTCGCAGTGGCTTTAGCAAAAGGCTCATGCCCGATGCTCATCAACAAAGCCCCAATAATCATCCCAAGCGATTGCGGCATCACCACTGCCAAAGCACCAAGCTGGCCGGCATTGACGATAATCGTGTAGCCGGCATAACCTGCTGTTGAAATCAGCAACGTCCGCAAACCCTTAGCGACGCCGGTTTCCGAGGTGAAGTCATCATTTTGCTCCCGCCGCGAAGTCAACGTCGCACCAATAATTAGTAACGCCAGCGCCAAGATGCCAAGCAACACATCACGGCCACTATGCCATTCATGAAACAGCAATGCACCGGCCAACGTGGTCGCAATCAGTTGCATGCCCGTTGAAATCGGCATGGTCATTGAGACACCCATATATTTCATAGACTGAAACTGTTGTCCCTGTCCTAATGCCCAAAATAACCCCGAAATAATGCCAAGAAGCCAGGTCTTAGCGTCAAGAACCGGATGCATGATCAATAACGTGCCAACGCCAAAAACCAGCGCGCCAAACGTCATCCCCAAAGTCTGCTGATAGGCATTGCCGCCAAGTTTGCCACTGACCAGGCCAATGGAACCCCAAGCAAGTGCCGGGATCAACGCAAGTAAAAATACCATAATGCGCCTCTTTCTTTATCGTATCGTTTAACTGAGTACGAATACACCTGCTTAGAAAACTTCATATAAACGACTTTACACATGAGATGAACGTGGGTTTCTTCCATAGAAAGTCTTTATACAGAAGCGCCTGCAGATATACGCGCTTTTTATCGAAAATAGAACACAAAAAAAATATTCTATCGTTCTTTTCCCAGCAAAACAAGTCGAACTTTTCGCGCAGGTAGGCCGGTTAGTGCTGCGAAAAAATGCTTGACTGCTTCAATTGAAGCGACCGCCGTCTAACCTTTTGGATGCAATAACCGGTAAAAGGCATATCCCAAAATAGCGCCGAGAACATTAAAGATGACGTCATCAATATCAGCAACGCCGCTAATCAGCAAGAATTGTAAAGTCTCGATACTTAATGATGTGATAAGTCCGATCCCGACAACGGCAAACAAACGCCGCCGATGCACACTGACCCAAGGAATGCCAAAGCCCAGCGGCATAAACCAGGCAACGTTGCCTAACGACTGATACCATAAGTCAAAATGACTAGCAGCCTGTCGCAATTTCAGCGTTTCGACCATGGGGTGTAGATTAATGACAGAAAGTGAGCGTTGCCAATGAAAAACCAATTGCCACGGATAGTACACATCGCGAAAAACCGTGAGTGCAAACAGTAGCATCAAATAGCCGACAAACAATCCCAATTTCAGCTCGCGTCCAAATGTCGTTCGCCGATGATGTCGAACCAGCCAGAGGCATCGCAAAACGGCAAACACTAATAGGTAAAGGATGGTCTTGTCCAGACTAAAAATAATGAGCCGCACCAAAGGAAAATGGTTCACCTGACTCAAAGACGTTGAATTAATCCAGTTATAAAATGGCCCCAAAAAAAGCATGGCGATACCTCCAGTTGCCATTGTAGCAAACACAACGCGTGATACCCACAAGCGTCGCAACTTTTAAAGACTCCATAAGAATCAGCCGTCAATGCCTAGGTTAAGGCAAACTGCGGTACGCTATTGAATACAGCAATTATCATTGGCGGTTCCCCGTTCACCAGCCCGGAACCTGTACATAAGGGCCTTAGACGCAATGACCCAAAACCTGTGAACGCGCTCAAGGTTACTAGTCTGCTTTTACGCCCATAACGCGCTCCCCGGCGCAGAAGTCTGCGTGTAAAGACCTTGGATGCAATGGCTAAAGTTTGGCCATCACGTCTGAGGCCAATAGATCCGCTTTTACGCCCATAACGCGCTCCCCGGCGCAGAAGTCTGCGTGTAAGGACCTTGGACGCAATGGCCAAAGACCGGCCATCACGTTCAAGGCCGCTAGATCCGCTTTTACGCCCATAACGCGCTCCCCGGCGCAGAAACCTGCGTGTAAGGACCTTGGTCGCAATGGCCAAAGACCGGCCATCACGTTCAAGGCCGCTAGATCCGCTTTTACGCCCATAACGCGCTCCCCGGCGCAGAAACCTGCGTGTAAGGACCTTATCCGCAATGGCCAAGACCGGGCCATTACGGATAAGGTCCTTACACTCCGACTTCTAACCGCGCCGGCTCGCGCTTACCGTCTCTTTTTGTGCAATTACCGTTTTGCGGGTACAATGACAAAGAACAAAGTGGAAAGGAGTTGCCGCTTTGAAACGGTTACGACTCAATCAACTTTTACAATGGGTACGCAATACTCGAATCGGCTTCTTAGCCCTGCTGCTTTTTTTATTGTGGGCAAAAACGATTTTCGGGTATTTTGTTGACTTCTCGCTCGGGCTGAATGACCCGTTGCAATATACCCTACTCATCTTAAATCCGTTGGGAACGGGCATCATTCTCCTGTCATTAGGGCTTTACCCCAAGCATGCCCGCCGCGGTTACGCTATTGGCCTGCTCGTCTACATATTAAGTACGTTATTATTGCTCGCCAACGTCCTTTATTATCGTGAATTTACCGACTTCTTGACGGTCACAACGATTCTTGGTGTGTCAAAAGTCAGCCAAGGACTCGGCGCCAGTTCTTTAAGCATGGTCAAACCCCACGATTTAATTTATATTCTGGACATTGTGATCGTGTTTTTAGCTTATTTGGGTTACAGCATCTGGAACATTTGGCGTTACATCCATAATCAACGGCTTAAGTGGCCGCATTTTGGGCTGTCGTTGGATACCAGCCGCCTGCCCTTCCATCTGCCCCAAGCGGTGACGGTTTTTGGCATTGCCTTTTTTGCTTTGATGACGGCAGTGAGTGAAATGAATCGACCACAGTTGCTGACGCGGACCTTTGATCGTAATTACATCGTCAAATATCTCGGGTTGGCGCCTTTTACAATTTACGATGCAGCTAAAACGGCACAAAACAATCAGGTACGGGCTCAGGCAGACAGTGCAAATCTCGATCCGGTTCTACAATACACGCGTTCGCATTATGCCGCTCCTAACGCTAGCTATTACGGAGCCGCTAAAGGCAAGAACGTGATCATCATTCACCTTGAAAGCTTCCAGCAATTTCTGATCGGTCAAAAAATCGATGGTCAGGAAGTAACGCCATTTCTGAACTCGTTGATTAAAGAAAAAGACACGTTAAGTTTCAATAATTTCTTCCATCAAGTCGGACTCGGCAAAACCAGTGACGCGGAAAATATGCTGGAAACCAGCACGTTCGGGATTGCCAACGGGTCCTTGTTCAGCAGTCTGGGAACGGAAAATACGTTTGAAGGCGCCCCGGCGATTTTAAATCAACGCGCTGGCTATACCAGTGCTGTCTTCCATGGCGGCTCCGCTTCATTCTGGAACCGCGATAATGTTTATAAGAGTCTTGGCTATAACAATTACTTTTCCGGCAACTTCTATAATCATGATGAAAAAGCAGCCACCGAATATGGGATTAAAGATAAATTGATGCTGGCAGAAACACCGAAGTATTTAGAGCATCTCCAGCAACCGTTTTACACTAAAATTATTACGACCAGTAACCATAATCCATTTTATATTACCCAGGCGGATTCGGATTTCCCGGATGCCGGCACTGATGACGCGACGATCAACGGTTACTTCAAGACGGCTCACTACCTCGATGAAGCATTAAGGGAATTCTTTAATTATCTGAAAGCCAGTGGTTTGGAAAAGAATTCACTCGTGATGCTGTATGGCGATCATTTTGGTATCAGTAACGATCGTAATACCACCTTAGCGCCATTGTTAGGTAAAGATGCCAGTGACTGGAATGGCTTTGACGATGCCCAACTGCAGCGGGTTCCGCTAATCTTCCACATGCCGGGTCTTAAAGGCGGCGTGAATAATACTTATGGCGGTGAAATTGATGTTTTGCCGACACTACTGCATTTGCTTGGGATCAGCAGTAAGCGCTACGTCCAATTTGGTACCGATCTGCTTTCCAACCAGCATGACAATGTCGTTGCTTTTCGAAATCACAATTTTGTCACCCCGAAGTACACTGTTTTAGGCAGCAAAGTTTATGATAATACGACTGGCAAACTCGTGACCATGACGCCAGCCTTACAAGCAACCATTGATAAGGACCAGAAATCAGTTGACACGCGGCTTAGTCTATCCGATGACGTTGCTAATCGTAATCTATTGCGTTTCTATGTACCATTAGGCTTTAAACCAATTAATCCCAGCCAGTATGATTACAATCAAAGTCTCAGCAATGTGCTGTCGATTGAACACGGTCGCGGCAGCAAGAGCACGAGTCTTTACAGCGAAAATAACGACCAATCAACAACCGGACTTTATCAAACCGATGCGCCTGAATTAGCAGATGACACCTCACCGATCACCGATTTTCCGGAAAAAGTTCAAAATCAAACCGATTCATCCGCTAGCAGCAGTGCATCTAGCAGCTCCAGTACCCTCAATATCAAGAATAACCAGCTCAAATGAATCAAATAACATAGTGAATGCTCGGTTTATGTTCACACTTTGTTCAAATTCATTGCTTATACTGCTTGTGAGGTGAACGGGTAGATGCATTTCTTTGAGCGAACGTTCTCGGGTTTCCGTTATCATCGCCGTTATTACTTTGTGATGATGCTGCTGTCAGTTGCGTTCTGCTTGATCAGCATCATGCTGATAACGAGTGAAATGATCGACCAATCTGCACAAAGCGCTTTTTTACAGCGGCTAAATTCTTTTGGTGCCCAAAATAAACAAACGATTCTGCTAAGTACGCAAGTTGGCCAAGCCCATATTAAAATGATGCAAATCACGCAAACATTATTAAATCGTGTCGTCATCATTAACGGTATTTGCTGGTTGATCGGGACGGCCTTGCTGTGGTTTCTGCGACGTTCTGAAACCGATGCGCTTTATTTGGTCGGCAAAAGCAGCATGTCCATCGGGTTACAATATGCGTTTGAAGCATTTTTCAGTTTCTTAATCAGCTTTATCATTAGTGTTTTTCTGATTATTTTATTTAATGATCAGCTGATTCAGTTTCTGACCAATGCGAATCGTTCTGCTTTTGGTCATCTTTTACAGGAAGGCTATCGTGGAATTGATATGAATCACGCCTTTCAGCAACTCTTTGCCCGTCACCTAACTGGCTTTACGCGTGAAACCTTATTCTATTACGGCGGTAAAACGGACGACCTCGCCCAACCGGCCGGCTTCTTGACAACATTGAGAAACGGCCTTGGCGTGATTTTCGTCACCAATCTAGGCTTGGTAACCCCGCTTTCGATTATTCGCAAACGGCTTGTCATGCCGCGTTAGGAGACAGCTATGTTATTTCGGTCAAAGCAGCTTGATATCTATCGTGAAAGACTTGCAAAGCTTTTCGCGCCCAAAACGATTCAATATTTATACGTCCCGGATGAGGAAGCACTGACCGCATTACGCGACCAATATATCAAAGACTTTATTAATGGTGGCCTCATCAAGCAACTTGCTTTCATCAGTAGTCGCGACACTGGTATCCTTGATTATCTCAGTGTTCGGAATAACCTTTGCATCAATGGGCACACCAAGCATACGGACTTTTTGCCGGAATGGCTTGCCAATACTTCTCCGGTTCTCGACCAACCCGCGGCCACGTTAAACACGTTGCAACGTATCTACTTGCAGTTTTATCGTGGTTTGATGGGTAAAAAAAGGTATTTACTATTAAGCGGTCATGCCGAGATTTTTGATCCGCAAGTTACCCGCGAGTTCTTAACCGAAGCCAACCATGCTTTGCAACAAACCGAAAGCTGCTTATTGGTCCTGACAACCGATCAATCGCTGCTCAGTGCCAATCCTCAAAATGCCTGGCAACAACCACCTGTCTTATCACTACATGCCGTCACCAAATGACCTTGCGAAGTTACATTGCAAGGTCTTTTTTTGCGATTATTGTCACCGGCACCGATTTTGAAAAAGTTGGCGCTAGCGTACCAGATATTGACTGTCGTTCAAATCTGAACACAAATGGGGCCGAGACATAATCCTATCTCAGGATGCGATACTTGCTAAAATCCGAATACTTTAGCTTAGAAAGTAACTAAAATGGTTCCAAGCCGTGCCAAACTCCGCAATCTCCGGCCAGATGGGGTGGCGAAGCGAAGCTAGAGCGGAGACGGCGCTTGGAGCCTGCAAGCCCGGCAGTCTCCAAGTCGCCTAACAACATCATCGACAAAAACCGGTCGCTGTGTTGTTTACACGGCTGAGCCCCATCTGGCCTACGATTGCTCCGCTTTGGCACTACATTCTTAAAAACCCATTTATACTAGTGCAAAAAATAAAAAGACGTACTATTCTTTCTTATAAAAATCGAGAAAAATAGTACGCTTTTATATTGAAGCAGTGAATTATGTCACTGCATCAATTTTCGTTATCATATTCTGAGCGAGTTTGTGAAACTAAGCCAGTCCAACGCGCTTGAAGATTTCATCAACATGCTTGAGATGATAGTGATAATCAAACGCATCGTCTAAGTCAGCCTCACTTAACCGGCCCATGATTTCCGGATCGGCTTCTAACAGCGGCCGGAAGTCGCGGTGCTCGTCCCATGCAATCGCAGTCTTAGGCTGAACCAAGTCATAGGCTTGTTCCCGACTCAAACCACTTTCGATGAGTTTTAACATCACTCGCTGGCTATAAATCAAGCCATGTGTGAGGTTCATATTGGCCTTCATCCGCTCTGGGAAAACATCCAGATGATCCAAAATACTCGTGAAACGATGCAGGATGTAATCTAGCAAGCCGGTTGCATCCGGTAGCATAATGCGTTCGGCACTGGAGTGGGAAATATCGCGTTCATGCCATAGTAAGACATCTTCTAGTGCCGGTATTTCATAGCCGCGAATCACCCGCGCCAATCCGGAGACATTTTCCGAGCCGATTGGGTTACGCTTATGCGGCATCGCACTGGAACCTTTTTGTCCCTTATTAAAATGTTCTTCGACTTCATGCACTTCGGTTCGCTGCATATGGCGAATCTGCAAGGCAAACCGTTCAACTGAGGTGGCAATCAGACCCAGCGTTTGAATGTAATGGGCATGCAGATCACGCGGTAATACCTGGGTTGAAATCTCCTGTGCGCGAATGCCTAACTGCTTGGTCACATAAGCTTCCACAGCTGGCGGCGTGTTGGCAAAAGTCCCGACCGCACCGCTGATCTTTCCTGCTTCGACATCACTTGCCGCATCTTCAAATCGCCGAATATCGCGATTAAGTTCCGAATACCAAGTGGCAACAACCAGACCGAATGTTGTTGGCTCAGCGTGAACCCCGTGCGTCCGGCCCATCATAACCGTATCTTTGTGGGCTTTTGCCAGTTTTGCCAAACTTGCTTTTAATGCGGCTAAATCCGCACGTAGAATCTGGTTAGCCTGTTTAAGTAAGTAACCTTGAGCCGTATCGACCACATCGGTACTGGTTAAGCCAAAGTGCACCCACTTCTTCTCTTCGCCAAGGCTTTCGGAAACGTCCCGCGTGAATGCGACCACGTCATGGTGCGTGACCGCTTCGATTTCGTGGATTCGATCGACATCAAACTTGGCGTTGGCCCGTAAAGCTTTAACATCGGCTTCCGGGATTTCGCCTAGTTTCGACCAAGCTTCAGCCGCTAAAATTTCAACTTCCAGCCATGCAGCATAACGATTTTTTTCTGACCAAATTGCCGCCATTTCAGGACGACTATAACGCGGAATCACAGGTGGTTTCCTCCTCTATTGTAAGCGCCATGTTCTATACTCATCATCGTATCACCGGTGAGCGTGCCGACTTTTCCATGCAGCCGACACGCTCGAGAACCTTCACTGAATCACAAAATGTCCCGTGGCATTGATGCTGTCTTTTATCGCTTTCAAATCACCAACGATTTCAATCTCGCCGACCAACTCATTGCCAGTCGGATAGAAAGCAAACCGCCAATCCGGCTTGATTTGAATCTGCGTCAAGACCGCATCCATGTCTTTTTGACGTAACGGAATCACAACGCCATCTTCGGCCAATTCCAGTTCTGGCAGCGGCCAGCCGAGAATCGCGCGCAGATGTAGTTCATATTCCGAAATATCGCTGGTACATTGCATGAGGTGACCATACAATTTTGGTCCCGGGAAAACCCGTTTGACGTACAGGGTCCCGTTAGCCGCCAAGAAAAATTCAAGACTGAAAATCCCATTATAATCAAGCTTCTTGGCAATTTTTTCTGCAATGCGGCGGATCTCAACAATTACCGCCGGATCAACGTCAGCCCGAACCGAAGATGCTTTGAGTTGATGATGTTCAAAATAATTCTGAATCACCGGCCCAATTCGGATTTCTTTATCAGCCTTGGCGACCATGACGGCAACTTCTTTAATATTTTGCAAATAGGCTTCCAAAATGTACGGACGCTGCTGCAGTAATTGTTTGGCGCGATCGACATCCGCCGGGGTTGCCAGCAACAACTGTTGATCCACGCCCATCCCCTTTTGAATTGGCTTCAATAAGGCCGGATAGCCAATGGTGTCAATTGCTTCATTAATATCGCTAGGCGTGATGACTTGGGTATATGGCAGAATATTCATGTTGAGATCGTCAAGAAAGACCTTTTCCAAGTACCGATCCTGGGTCACGGTCAAAATATCGGTTCCTGACGGCAATTGGCTGCTGGTTGCTAATTCAGCCAATACAGCGCCGTCAACGTTTTCATCGGTAAAGGTCATGACCGTACTCAGTTGCGTCAACTCTTTTAATGCTTCCCGATCATCCGCTTGCCCGACCAAAGGAATATCGGCTTTTTCCAAAGCAATATCCGTTTGCGTCGGTGCTAAAACCACAGTCCGCATGCCCATTAAGCTTGCAGTATCAGCCATGCGAAAAGCTGATACGCCACCGCCAATAATGCCGATGGTTGCGCCTGGACTAATAAATTGCGTCACAATTGTTCCTCGCTTTGACTTTATTTGTCTGAATCCTGTTCGTTTAACCCGCGATCAACCGGCATTTCAGGATGACGACTTGGTGAATTAAACAACCAATTCAACAATACCGCACTCAGACTTGTCATCAAAATCCCTGACCCAAACAACAGTTGAATGGTTTTTGGCAAGAACTGAACAATATGCGGCTGTACCGTTACCCCTAAGCCTAAACCGATTGAAATCGCGGCAACCAGCAGATTTTTATCATTTTCAAAATCAACCTGTTGCAGCATCCGAATACCTTGCACCGCGACCATCCCGAACATAACGAGCATGGCACCGCCAAGAACCGGTGCCGGAATGATCGTTGCCAATGCGCCGATTTTCGGCAGCAACCCAAGGATAACCAAGAAGACTGCCGAATAAATCACTGGCTTGCGGGTTTTGATTCCGGAAAGCTGCACCAACCCGACATTTTGTGAAAAAGTTGTGTACGGGAAAGTGTTGAACAAACCGCCGAGTACCACGGCTAGGCCTTCTGCGCGATACCCGCGTTTCAGGTCATCTGCTTCAATTTTACGCCCGACAATATCCCCTAGTGCAAAGAAAACGCCGGTACTTTCAACCATAGACGTCATTGAAATCAGAATCATGGTCACAATTGAGCTCCATTCAAACTGTGGAACCCCAAAGTAAAATGGCGTCGGGACGTGGAACCAACTTGCCTCAATGACCGGCTGAAAACTGACTAAGCCGAGGAACCCGCCTAAGACCGTGCCCGCAATCAAGCCGACCAGAATCGCGATTGAATGCAAGAAGCCGCGTCCCCAGACATTAATAGCCAAAATCAATAATACCGTAAATGCGCCAACAAACAGGTTCGTCATATTGCCGAAGTCTTTGGCTGTCGTCGAGCCCCCGCCCAGATTCTGGAAGGCAACCGGAATCAGCGATAACCCGATCACGGTAATCAAGGAACCGGTCACCAGTGGCGGAAACAAAAAGCGCAGTTTAGAAAACGCGCCGCCAATGAGAAAAACAAACAGCCCAGCAACAATGATGGCGCCATACATGGTTTGGAAGTTAAACTTCTGGCCAATCATAATGAGCGGCGCCACTGCCTGAACCGCACACCCCAACACAACCGGTAATTTAATGCCGAAATATTTGTTACCAAACACCTGCAAAGCCGTCGCAATCCCGCACATGAAGATATCAATCGAGACAAGATACGTCATTTGCTCAGAGGTAAAGTGCAATGATGCCCCAATCAAAATCGGCACCAACACTGAACCTGAATACATCGCTAATAAATGTTGCAGCCCCAATGCCGCTGCTTTTGGATTGGAAATTGTTTTATTCTTCATCTTCAAGCCTAGTCCTCCGGTTCAAAAACAACCTGACCGTCTTCAAATGCACGAATCCGCGCCAACGATTCCACGCGAATGTGCTTGTCATCCAACAATTTGCGGCCTTTTTGGAAAGTCTTTTCAATGACAATGCCAACGCCGCTTAAAGTTGCCCCAGCCTGATCAATAATATCCATTAATCCTTCAACTGCTTGTCCGTTAGCTAAAAAGTCATCAATAATCAACACATTGTCATCAGCCGACAAAAACTTCCGCGAAATGGCAATCTCATTGGAGGTCTTTTTGGTAAACGAGTAAACCGTTGCCGTGTACAGGTGATCTTTCAACGTCAGACTCTTATGCTTGCGGGCGAACACCAGCGGCTTGTGAAACGACATCGCAGTGGCAATCGCCGGGGCAATCCCAGAACTTTCAACTGTCAAAATCTTTGTAATCGGCTCATTGCTGAAACGCCGGTAGAATTCCTTACCAAGATCAGCCATTAAATCAGGATCAACTTGATGATTCAAAAAGTTGTCCACCTTCAATACGTCTGTTCCAATAACTTGGCCATCTTTTTTAATCCGGTCTTCCAGTAATTTCACCACAAGCACTCCTTTTATTTGTAAATTTTCAATCAGCTTACCATAAAAAACGCCGTGGAACAATACAAGCTCACTAATTCCCGAACAAACTAAGTAGCCGCTTTCACAGCGATAAAAGAACGAAACCCCCGCAATTTGGCGCTACCATAACCAAATAACGAGGATTCAATAATCAACAAAATACGAACATTCAATTGTCATACTGGGTCAGATTCCATGCTTCGATCAAATGAATCAGCTTCTGGGGATAATCCGGATCAGTAGCATACCCATCCGTCTGCAAAGCCGAGGCGCCAGTCTTATAATCTTTTGCGGCCCGCACCGTTGCATACTGCTGCGGATTCCAGTCGGTACCGTTAACGAATAGCAAGGCATGATCCCGAATCGAAGCAGCATCATCGCTATAAACCCGAAACCGGCCGTCAACCGTGATCCATTTGTCATTAACGTATTCCTTCGTCCGTAATACTTTCGTGGTGGCAGGATCCGTCCCCTTAATGCCAAATAAGTTATGGTAATCCTTGGCTAACGTGCTTGTTCCCCAATCAGACTCAAGAATCGCCTGGGCCAGCGTAATGCTCGTCAAGACGCCATACTGTTTCTGCATGGCCTGGGCTGTCGGTACCAATCGCTTGATAAAAGCCTCTTTCTTCGCTTTTTCAGCCGCCTTCTTATCGACAATTGCTTGGCGTTGTGAAACTTCGGCTTGCCGTTGCGACCAATACGAGCTGACAACCAACATTGAACCAACCGCAAAAAAAGCGATGACCAGCCAAGCCGCCAATGGAACCTTCTTTAAGGTAAAACGTCGGCGCTTTTTCGCCAATAGCCTTACTCCTTTGTCTTATCCTCACGCGTCAACAACAATTTGCGGCGTAACACGATCATGTCCTGTAATCGCAAGCCATCAGCATAAACCGGCTGACTATATTCATCAAAAAAATGCTTCCGAATCGAATCAAATCGAAACCCGCGGCGCATATAAAACCTAAGATTATCAAAATCAGCATCTCCGGTACCCACCAGCTTATCCTGATATTTCTCGGCGTACACCAAACTGACATGCCGCAATAATCCTGATGCAATCCCTTGACGGCGGCGGGCAGGCGTGACCGCGAGATTCTTCAACTCTACCGTGGTCGCATTGACCGCCACCACCATGGCAACGCCAACCGGCACCTGCTGATCAATGGCCGCAAAAAGTGTCCCTGCACCTAAATAGCGCTGAAGCATAGCCGGATCCTCATCGCCCACCAACAAGAGATCCAGATATTGGAGTCTTGCATCAGGTGCTACCTCTTCAAATCTTAACATGTGCCCCCCCGCCTTCCATAGCCCAATCCTAAGTTTATAACTGCTACCTAACAGTTTACCATGGACAGCTGCTCATGAAGCTCTCCATCGCCAAAAAAGGCCTACATCTTTAGTGTTGATATATCACCAACGCCAAAAAGTGTAGACCCCTTTTTGAATGTTTGATAGACAGACATAAATGATCTATCTTTTAATGTATCCAAATACCCAACCTTCCTACTGATATGGGATCTGATTATCACTATTCATGCCAGGCGTCCTCACGTCCAATTGGAATATCATTGTCGCCAATATTTTCTTCCAGCATTGCCTGACGTAAATCGTAGCCAGCATCACCCCTGAAGATATGATGCTTAACAGGTAGCAGGCTGATGACGCCATTTTCGTCAATAATCGGTTGATATTCAACGTTTTCGCCAATATTGAATGACGCTGGAATGGTAACCACAATTGAGTTTCCTAGCCGATAAGTTTTAACAGTCATGCTTGTCACCCTTTCGCCTGTAATTATATGTGTCATTACAAACCACGGCAATACTTGTGCTTTACGGTGATTGAACTTAAGCGTGTTATCTGATCCCGAGTTTGCCAGACGGGACTTCTGAGCCTTGAAGCGCTAAACGCTAATCACCTAATCAAAAGAAAAAGTGTACCATTTTGAAATAAAATTCAAAATAGTACACTTTTGTTTTGAAACTTTAAATTAGTCTTTGTTAACGTTAACCGCTTGTGGGCCGCGATCGCTGTCTTCAACTTCAAACGTTACCGCTTGGCCTTCTTCAAGAGTCTTGTAACCTTCGCCTTGGATTGCGGAGAAGTGAACGAAAACATCGCTGCCATCTTCACGTGTGATAAAACCGTAACCTTTTTCAGCATTGAACCATTTAACTGTGCCGTGTTCCATGAGAACATTCCTCCTTGCGCCTGTTGACGCATGATAATATCGTGTATTTCTGTTTGGTACAAGTGGAAGAAAGTCCTGAAACCATGCAACCACGACCATTCAAAAAGTACATGTTTAGTCTAACATCACGGTAAAAACCAAGCAAGTAGAAAGGTGAGCGTGAACCGGCGCGTTTAGAAGTCGGAGTGTAAGTGGCCTCGGACGTGATGGCCCGGGCTTGGCCATTGCGTTCGAGGTCCTTACACGCAGACTTCTGCGCCGGTGAACGCGCTATGGTAACCGCAACCTACCCAAATCTCAAGTCCTAAAAATCCGCCACCTATCATTCAATTCTGCGAAGAAATAATATGATTAAAATTCCGCTTCAACTGCAACAGCCGGGAAAAATCCTCCAGAAAATAGAACAACCGGGCGCGACTCTCAAAAGAAGCACGATCCGTTGGCAGGGGTGAGGCAGCAAAATCACGCTGAATTTTCTTCACCATTGTCACCAATTGCGCTGCCGGATTGTCTTCATTCAAAACACTGGCCGTCATCGCCAAAGCATCACTGATCACCGCCGCCTGCATCACCGGCGTTTCAATGCGATCCAAACTATCTTGCATCTGCCGCAACAGTTCATATTGATTCGCGCGCATTTCAAAATAAGCCTGATAGTAGTCATTTTCAGATAACAACTGATTATCGCTATGTCGATTTGCCCACGCTACTGCTGCGTCCAGCGTCATCTTCAGATCAGATAAATTGGCCCAATTGTCCGCACTCTTAAGCTGATCTGCCCCTAACTGCTGACTCATGTGATCAATAATTTCACGCATCTCGGCTTCGACTTGTTTTTGAAAGCCCATGATCTTAGCTTCAAGACTTGGCATAAACAGATTGGCAATGAGCGCCACCCCGGCTCCGATTGCCAACAGCAACAGTTCGTTTTTAATCCAAAACCAGCTGCAACTGCGCGCCATCATAAAATGCGTCACCAGCACGGCGGTCATGACAATCCCGCTTTGGACCGCGAACACATTGGTAATCGGAATAAAAATTACCAAGAAAACGCCAAAAGCAAACGCATTGTAGCCTAAAACCAAGAACGCCCCGATCGCAATCACGAATCCTAGCAACGTGGCTAATAAGCGGTAGGCGACTAACCGAAACGACGCCTTCGTTGTGTTTTGCACTGACAAAATAGTAATAATGCCGGCAGCGGCCCAATATCCCAAGTGCAACGAATAAGCGATCAACATCGCTGCTGCTGTCCCTACCGCCGTTTTGATTGTGCGCATCCCAATGTGCATCGTCATCACCCTCCACCTGTCAGTTTAGCATAGGAACGCATCAAACCAGTTACACCACAAATTTTTTAGCCCGCCCGTCAGCTATGTGCGCTCAGATATCCGTTATTTTACCGTTAGCTTCGGCTGTCGTCACGTAAACTTTCCACTGACCGACCACCTTAGTATGATCCTTGAAAATAACTTGTTGCCGCTTCATTTTTCTCGTATCCTGAAGAAACAGGATTCAGGGGTGAAATGCATTTGCAATCCCCCTGCTGCTAGTATTTCAGCCGGCTTTACGCTACCATATATTTAGAGGAGTTGCTGATGAAAAAAATACTCATATGGCTCGCGGGTCTGGCACTTCTGATTGCCGGATGTTCGGCCACTTTAAACCCAAAACAACAATTAAAAACCACAACCGCTACCGTTCAAACACAAGTGCAAAAAGAACAAGCCGCACTAAAAATTATTGGCGATAGCGTCGGCGCGTTTCCATCAACATTTGAAAAAGCGTATCAAGATCATCCCGATACAGATTTCAGAAATGATGACGGGCCCGTTAAAAAGCTGCTCGCCAAACGTGCAGCTGCGTTCAAACAGCTTGAGGCGGCCAACACTGCTTTGGTAAACGCCAATAACACGCTCACTAAGTTAAATAACCAGCCGACCGATGATACCCCCCAAACTCAAGTCAACAAAGTGCTAACAAGTCTAAAGCTCGCCAAATTGGATCACAAAACGCTGGTTAGCTACTACCGCGAAATGCAGACAGCAGAAGATGCCTTTTTTGATAACACTGCTGACAGTGAAGAGACGTCTCAAGCCGACCTAGAGACACAAATTTCCCAACTAAACCAATACTACAGTTCACTCAATCAGCAAATCGATGTCATGACCGCGAACCTGACAACCGTATCAAGTCAGGCCGATAGCTTGGCCAAGGCCGTTAAAACGATGCATGATGATTGAGTATCGATTTTGCTAGGAATCATCAATTTATTAAGAAAATTAACTTGAAATCGAGGAGGCCGTTTCATGCCGCAAAGCGTGGCAATTATTATTCCCTGTCATAATGAAACCGAAAATGTTCCACTGATTTATCAAGCATTGATCAAGACTTTTCGTGAAAGCTTGCCGCAATTGCAACCGCAAATCTGGTATGTCAACGATGGTTCCACTGACGATACCCTCGATCAAATCAAGCAGTTGCAAGCTAAAGACGATCAGGTTCATTATATTGATCTTTCCCGCTCATTCGGTAAAGAAGCAGCGATGTATGCCGGCCTTTCAACCGCGAAAGCCGACTACTATGCCGTTATGGATGCCGACTTACAGGATCCGCCATCAATGCTGCCGGATATGTATGCAATTTTACAAGAAGGCTACGACATGGCTGGAGCTCAGCGCGTGGATCGGTCTGGCGAGGCTCATCTGCGTTCCTTCTTTTCGGATATGTTCTACAAATTCATCAATAAGGTGTCCCAAACGCAAATCGTTCCCGGCGCGCGCGATTTTCGCTTAATGACGCGACAAGTGGTTGAAGCCATTGTCCAAATGACCGAGCGTAATCGGTTTTCCAAGGGACTTTTCAGCTGGGTTGGGTTTAAAACCAAGTATCTACCTTATCGCAATATTGAACGCCAACACGGCCAAACGAGTTGGTCGTTCTCCAATTTGCTCCGTTATGCTATTGACGGCATCATCGACTTCTCCGATGCCCCGTTAACGTTTGTTTCTATTGTCGGCATCACCAGCTTCATTGGCGCTTTCATCGCCCTCATCTTCATCGTTGTCCGTGCCGCTTTGTTCGGCGATCCAACATCCGGCTGGCCTTCCATGGTCTCGATCTTTCTGATGATCGGCGGCCTGCAGCTCTTTGCACTTGGCACTGTAGGACGTTATATCGGTCGCATCTATTTGGAAACCAAAAGGCGCCCCATTTTCATTGCACGCGAGATTAAGTGAATAAGGCAAGCCGACTTTGCAAAATCAAGGTCAGCTTGCCTTATTTTTCTGGTTATATCGCGATGCCAACAGAATGGCTCAAAACAACTACCATTTTCAATCGAAACATCACTTATTCAATGCCAAAAACCGCATGTTCATACAGCCACCGCTTAAGTTGATCAGCTCTCCCAGTTTTGTAGTACTTGGCTAATTGAGACAGGTACCAATGCATCTTTTTCTCTGGCACTGCTAATAAACCGACTTTAGCTTGATACATCAATGCATTAGCCGCTACTATCGCCGTTCGCTTATTCCCGTTTGTGAAAATTTGTTGCCGTGACAATGTAAGCATCAGTAGTATCGCTTTTTCAGTAGCACTCTTTTGAGAGGTTAACAGCGCTTCCAGATTTTTGGTGACATTGGCTTCATTTGGAATGGCAGGGACATAATCTTCGTTGGTTAAACCGACTAATACCGTCTTAGTCCTGAATTTACCTGCGTCAGGCGTTCCTGCACCTTGAATGATAAGATTGATTTTCTGTATTTGTTCAATCCCAAACTGAATCGTCTGCGGTAATCCGACGATATATTTGTAAGCTGCTTTTAAGTTAAGGACAACTTCAACATCATCAGGTTTAACCCCGCTAATGGTCAGATTATTGATAATTGCTTTAGTATCGAGCAATGTGGTGCTTAAGTTTTCGTACTTTCCAGCAAGATAAATCATGGAAGGCAGATTCTTCTCAAACAGCAACTTTTCTTCCGCATCGGACATCTTATACTTATCTTCAAACACTTCAACATCACCTCTGATCTCTTCGCTGAACATAATTTACCCTATCTATCCCTTCAGAAAGCATAGCATATGGGGTCTCACAGTCCAAGAACGCCGAATATATCTAATTTTAGGAAGTTCAGAAATTGCCGCTGTTCAAAAACTGCCATGAGATTGTGTTTTAAAATGCTTGTTATCCGCACATTCAACGCTTTTCGCAAACTTACTAAACCAGCGCATCATCCACATCCCGTTGCCTCCGAGCATGGACAACGATCCACCAAGCGAAAAAGACAAACGCAGCGACAAGCGAGATCCACCCGGTCACATGTTGCAAGACGGTTCCGGTGTAAACCACCCGAACATGATGCGTACCCGCGGGTGCATGAAGCGTGATACGGTCAAGTTTGCCGCTTGGGTGATAGGCAGTTGGGCGGCCATCAACCGTCACCGTATAACCAACATAAGCAAACTTAGGCAATCTTAGCGTCACGGCACGCCGACTCGTGTACGAAAATTGCATGTCATTGTAGTTTTGGGTCGGGGTGGTAACATGCTCAAGGTTATGTGACGCCAAAACCGTCTGATGATTTTTCTTAAAGAATGTGGTCATGTCGAATTCTCGCGGCGCATATTCACTTCCGCCACCGGTAGAATCCTGATAGTATGAAACCGCATTTTTATCTGTAATGCGGTAAGTGTTGGCATTGATCATGGTCGTGTTGATATTAACGGCATAGCTAAAGCCGACGATGCAAGTCGCCAGCACCAACCCCAAAGCTAATGGTTGCGGTTGCGACCGATCTGCAACCAAAAGACCAAGCGCCAGACTGAAGAATAAGGTCACTAACTCCAAATATCGCCAAGGAAATTGAATCGTGCCTAACACGGTTTTGCTAAATAATGCCCACGGAAATAAATCAGTGCTTAGAAAAATACCGATAAAGCCCAAACCAGCCGCAACTTTGACTGCCCGCGACAACTTTACCCAAAAAATGGCGAGTGCAATGGCCGTCACAAGCATCAAGACGCCAATCCCCGGCCGAAAAGCCTGACTGACATTTTGCATGCTGCTGGTTGAGGCATACATGCTCAATGAGTTCGTGACTAAATCACCTAAATTGAATTGAAGATAATTGGGCCAAATCGTTGCCGAATCCGCGAGTTTAAGTGACAGGTGCCGGGAAAGTTCGACCATTGGCAAATAACTGCCCAAACCCATCAACAACGCACTCACTGCCGCCATGGCCGTATATCTGACCATGCGCCACGTTACCCGCTGCAACGCCACCAAAACCAGGAATCCGCCGACAAGAAATACCATCACCATCACGAGTGACAACATATGCGCGTACATCAACCCAGTCACGCCAAATGCCAGCAAGAACCAGTTACGCGACTGCTTGGCATAAATTTCATACATACCTGCAGCAATCACCGGCAAGAAAATAAATGCCAAATTCTCGCCCAAAGCCCCGCGTACAAAGGCATCCAAGGCCCGATAAACCGCTGTTGTGTATACCAGACTAAAGACGAATCCTGCCAGTGGCTGCCGGCGAATCCGCAAAAAGCTAACATAAGCCGTGACCACAGTTGCCACTAGAATCAGCGTCTGATAACCGTAATAAGCACTGACAATCCCCATCCCTGTCAACCGCAACCAGACATATGGCAATAACAACAATGACGGGTAAAAAGCATCAAAAGCATAGCCGAAATTGCGTACCTCTTCGGGAAAGACTTTTGGGAAATAGCTACCATGCCGGACGCTGGTCACATAACTCTCCATTCGGCGTAACTGTGGCATCGTATCATCCTGATGGAAAATGTAGGTCAAATGTAACTGCGGCCACTGGACAAGCAACACCAAAATAATCGCTAAAAGTGGCAATAACCAGATTGCATTGGCCTTAAGCTGTGAAACTAAACTCGAATCTTCGGTATCCGCGCGCATGAAAATCCTCCCGTTAGTGCTTTCCCAATATTGTAACTTTCAAATCATAAGTTGTCATGTGTGTCGAGGAACGGTGCCCTTGCCATAACGCGCTCCCCAGCGCAGAAGTCTGCGTGTAAGGACCTCAGGCGCAATGACCAAAGTACGGTCATCACGCCTGAGGCCACTAGCCCACCTTTACGCCCATAACGCGCTCCCCGGCGCAGAAGTCTGCGTGTAAGGACCTTGGTCGCAATGACCAAAGTACGGCCATCACGACCAAGGCCACTTATACTCCGACTTCTAACCGCGCCGGCTCGCGCTCAGTTCCTGATCATCGCGTGCCGAGCCATTCTGCGTTATGATTTAATTAATAGTTAAGGTTACCTGATTTTTTAATCTGCTATTTCGCTTGCTATCATAATTAATGACAATATTTGATTTTCAAGGTTTTCAAAAAGGAGTCCTCGTCTGATATGTCGCGTTCAAACAAACAATCAACCTGGCCACTACTGTTCATTAGTTTCGGTGTCACTTTTGTCATCAGCCTCATCGTTTTTGCGGCTTTAAAAATGGCTCCGTTTGGCTCATCATCCATTCTTGCTAATGACTCGGCCGTTCAATATGTCGACTTCTTTACTTACTTAAAACACGCACTGCTGGGTACTGCCGGAAAAGCTTATTCTTTTTCCAATAGTCTTGGCGGCGGTATGTATGCCAACTGGACTTACTATTTGTTGAGTCCGTTTAACCTCGTATTTGTCCTGGTTCCCCGCTCCGCATTACCGGTGGCGGTTTTATTCGTGACCGCGCTTAAATACAGCACCGCGGCCATGGCAGCACAAGCCTTGGCGAATTATCTGACGGGCGGCCGCTGGTATAGCTTTGTCTTCAGTATTAGCTATGGTCTATCCGGATTCTTGGTTGCCAACTTTTTGAATATCATGTGGATGGACGGGGTAATCCTGTTACCACTCGTGGTCTTGGGCATTGAACGATTATTTGATGAGCAACGGCTGTTACCTTATGTCATCCCGCTGAGTCTGGCATTCATCACCAATTATTACATCGGCTTCATGGTCGCCATTTTTGCGGCGCTTTACTTTGGCTGGCACTGGGCGATTCAACATCAACCGCAATTACTGCGAAAAATCAACCTATTTGTTATTGGCTCGCTACTCAGCGGTATGATCGCGGCGGTCGTGCTCATTCCGACCTATTACGCGCTGAGTGCTTCCCGCCTTTCCAGTGCCGGTGCTGATTTCAGTTTCAAAGCCTTGTATTCGCTGATCGACTTGCCATCAAAGCTACTTCCGGGCAGTTTCAATTTTGATCAGCTCTCCAATGGCCTGCCTAACCTGTACATGGGCATGATCGGCCTATTAGGTGCCAGTTTTTATTTCCTTGCCCGGACGATTCCGGTTCGCGAACGCTTGGTTTCGGCCGGCATGACGTTACTCTTGATATTATCCATCTGGCTCAATCCTCTCGCCATTATCTGGCAAGGGTTCCGCGCGCCGGTGTGGTATTTATACCGCCACTCATTCATTGTCATTTTCTGGTTCTTACTACTCAGTCTCCGTGGACTTATGCAGTTGCGAGCCGTGTCTCGGTTACGTTTAATCCTCACCAGTCTAGTCGTCGGCGGGCTGCTCATCATCCCCGCGGCCTTGCGCATGGGAACACACAAATATGTCACCTTACCGCATCTGATCCTCGCCGGCATCCTGCTCCTAACCGCCGCCGTGCTGCTCTACAGTTATGCCACCCGTCTATTCTCGGTAAAATGGACGGTTGGTGCACTTTTGACCTTGCTTGTCATCGACTTAGGCGCCAATGCCTATGCCAGCCTTGGCGCCATCAGTTTCATCTCCAAAGCCGACTTCACCGTCACCAGCAAAGTACTGAGTGCTGCTTACAACGACGCCAAAAAAATCGGGCCATCCGGGTTCTATCGCATTAATGCAGACACCCAACGCTCCATGGACGATCCCTACCAATATAATTTCAACGGGATCAGCACTTTTTCTTCGGTTTTAAACACCAGCACCATCAATACTCTCACCAATGTCGGGGCAATCGGTTCAGCCGGGCGGGTCAAAAACAATGACCTCACCTGGCCGCTAGAAAGCTTACTCGGCGTCAAGCAGTTATTGCTCCTCAACACGACGAGTAAAAAAGTCGGCACTTCCGAGTATCAACAAGCTTCCTCGCGCAATATTTTCAATGCCCGCTATGATCTGCCGGCTTACAAATTAGTCGGTCACAACCAGCTCTTTAACATCTACGAAAATCCGGATGCCTTACCCGTGGCCACCCAGATTTTCAGCAAAATTCCAACCCAAGTGCAGGCGAATCCGGTCCTGCAACAAAATGCATATTTTGCCACTTTGACGAACCAGCAAACGGCCCCGATCTTCACCACTTCTGATTTCTCTGGGATCAGTGTCGATAACGTCAAACCGCTAACCACCCTCACCAATGCCGTGGCAACAAAGGTAAACAAAAAGCTTGGGGCCAGCATTACTTTAAGCGTCAACCCTAGCAGCGAGCAGCAATATCTCGTGATGGGTGAAGGCATGCGCAAGGATATGACCATCAGCATTAACAACATCCCCCTTAAAAATGATCCCGACAACGGCTCCAAGACCGTATCGTTGCCACTTAATGCCACGAAACCGACCACCGTCACCTTGACCTTCAATCGCGGTTTCAGCCAAATCGACCTCGATCACTTTGCGCTGTACACCCTTAACCGCCAAGCCTTCAAGCAAACGGTTAAAACCGCCAAAGCCAACGCACCTAAGCAAACCATCCAAAACGGCCGTCTATCGTTAACCACGCAAGAAAACAACAGTGGTTACATCATGCTCACCATCCCTTACGAAAAAGGCTGGCAAGCAGATACCCAGTCCGTGAAAATTCAAAATTATCGCGGCTTCATTGGGATTAAAGTCCCTAAAAAAGCCACTACCTTTACCCTCACTTACCACACCCCGGGGATACCGCTTGGTTGGCTGGTCACCATCATGGGGCTGATCGGCCTCGCAGCCCTCATTCTCTATGAATATCACCCGCGTTTTCGCAAGCGTATGATGACTGGCAGCCAGCCTAAAAGTCGTTAGCCGTAACAGTTTGACTAAACATTCGCCGCTGAGATTATTAGGCATGAACATGTTAGTATTCATTTTAATTTTATGTACAATTTAATTTAGCTTGCTATTTATCATTTATTTTTAGATAAATAATAAATAGTTGGATACAAATAATGCAAAAAGCAATCTAATTAGGTTGCTTTTTATTTTGGTATCCGTTATCATACGCTTAACAGCTGATATCACATCTACTGTTACCGGGTAAACAGACAGAACTTTGATCATCGTTTTATCGTTCAAACGATCTTCTTGGCTATGTCTGTTTTTTTACTGCCAATAACAGGGTTTATTTTTGAAGGGGGTTATTCATATTGCAAGTACAAAAGCATGACTGTCGCACGAGCAACCGATTGGATAAAAGACTCAGGCATCAAATCAAACGCGGCAAAATGACCGTGGCGTTAAGGAGGTGCCTTGGCCATGTCTGATCCAGCCAAGATCGCCACCCAAATCATGGCTGCTGTAGGTGGGATCCAAAATGTCAAAAGCCTCACCCACTGCGCCACTCGCCTCCGCTTCACTTTACGCGATAAGCAGCAATTCAATCAGGCACAACTCGAAAAAATGCCGGAAGTTCTTAGTACCGTGGTGGCCGGCGATGAGTCTCAAGTCGTCATCGGTGCTAACGTGACCAAATACTACGCCGCTATCCAACAGCAATACCAGCTTCATGAAGCAGGCGAACCGAATCAACCGACACAAGCCCAAGAAAAAAATTTAGTTAAACGTATTCTTAACGCCATCGTCAGCATCATGGCCCCGATCATCACCGTTCTCATTGCCGGCGGGATGTTCAAAGTTGTCATTGCCATCTTAGCTTTACTGGGCCTCGATCCAAAAAGCACTGCCTATCTCACCTTGAGTTTCATGGCTGATGCCGCATTTTATTTCCTGCCATTCATGCTCGCCGTCAGCGCCGCCAAGAAGTTCAACACCAATACCTATCTGGCAATGATGATGGCCGGTGTGCTACTTCACCCTAACTTCACAGCGCTGGTAGCAGCAGGCAAGCCGATTGCGTTATTCGGTGCGCCCATTCGCCTAGCATCCTATGGTGGAAGCGTCATTCCCATCATTTTAATCGTCTGGTTCATGAGCTATATCGAACGATTCGCGGAAAAAGCCGCACCCAACATGATCAAAACCATGCTCAAACCGCTGTTAGTCGCACTCATTACCGCTCCGATTGCCTTAATTGTCATCGGTCCCATCGGCAGTCTTTTAGGCGATGGCCTTTATACCGCTGTCACCTTCATTAATCAACATACGCCATGGCTCGTTCCAACCCTGGTCGGCGCCTTCACCCCACTGCTGGTCATGGTTGGCATGCATGTTTCACTCTTGCCATTAGCGACCTTGTCCATGACCAAGTTTGGTAGTGAAACGATTATGGGTCCCGGCATGTTAGCCAGCAATATTGCCCAAGCCGGAGCCGCTGCTGCCATTGCCGTGCGTGAAAAGCAAACCCGCGGACGCCAAATCGCGCTCTCTGCCAGCGTCACCGCGTTATCCGGCATCACGGAACCGGCACTGTACGGCGTCACGCTCAAGTATAAACACGCGTTAACCTGCGTCGTGGTTTCCGGGGGACTGGCTGGTCTTTTTGCCGGGCTCACCGGGCTGGTCCGCTATTCATTCGGTTCCCCGGGGATCTTCACCCTCCCTGTCTTCATCGGCGCCAATCCTGATAATTTCCGCAATGCCTTACTGACTGTGGCCATCGCATTTGGCGCAACTTTTCTTTCAACCTACTTCTTTGCCACCGTCGAGACCAATGCAAGCACCAGCGCTAAAACGCAACCGCAACCTTTTCAGAGTGTGGTCGCCGGTGAGATGATCCCGCTTGCTCGCGTCCAGGATGAGGTTTTTGCAGCTGGCACGCTGGGACACGGAGTCGCCATTATTCCTGAAAGCGGCACCATTGTTGCACCGGCCGATGCCACTGTCTCCATGTTATATCCAACGAACCACGCAATCGGCTTAACCACAGCCTCGGGACAAGAGGTGCTGATCCACATCGGCATTGACACCGTGCGACTGGATGGACGCTTTTTCAAACCTCTTGTCTCCCAAGGTGAATCCGTCAAAGTCGGCCAACCGCTCATTAAAATCGACTTGCCGCTGATTGAAAAGTCTGGCTTTGATCCCACGGTGATTGTTTTGCTACCGAATACGCCTCCCGAACGGATTGAAGTGCATGAAAAAACATCTGTCTGCCCAGGCGATAAACTATTCAGTTTCATCCCCGAAACCTAATGAAGGAGGTCGTTATGTCCATTCGTCAATTTCCCGAGAACTTTCTCTGGGGTGGCGCAACTGCTGCCAATCAACTTGAAGGCGCGTATAACGTGGACGGCAAAGGGTTGTCGACCAGCGACTTGTTACTGGGTGGCACTCACAATGTCCCCCGTCAACTCACGCGCGAGGTACGTCCAGACGCGTTTTATCCCAGCCATGAAGCGATTGACCATTTTCATCGTTATCAAGAAGACATTGCGCTGTTTGCGGAAATGGGCTTTAAAGTCTATCGCTTCTCCATCGCCTGGACGAGAATTTACCCAAACGGTTCTGCAAGCGACGGCCCAAGCAAAGAAGGGCTTGCCTTTTACGCGGCGTTGATTGCTGAACTCAAGCGCTACAACATTGAGCCACTTGTTACGATCTCGCATTTTGAATCGCCAATTGCACTGACGAAGGCGTTCAATGGCTGGGCGTCACGAGACATGATCGAAGAATATGTTACATTTGCGCAAACGATCATTGCCAACTTTCACAATGATGTCCACTACTGGCTGACCTTTAATGAAATCAATATGCTAACCCGACCGATGGGAGCCTACTTAGCTGGCGGCATGTATGTGGACGACACCAACCGGTTCATCAGCCCTGATATCGATTCCACCCAAATGCGCCTCCAAGCACTGCATCATCAATTTGTGGCCAGTGCCAGAGTCTGCAGCTTTGCCCATGGGTTCGATCCAAACCTGAAAATTGGTTGTATGCTGGCTTATCGTATGCTCTATCCGCTGACGAGTCACCCAGAAGATATTGCCCTTGTCCAAACTGCCACCGAACTCAATAATTTTTATTGCGGCGATGTCCAAGTGAAAGGTCGCTATCCCTATTTTGCCAAACGTTATTGGCGCGATCACGATATCACCATCGACATAGAGCCGTGGGAAGAAGAGATCCTTAAAAGAGGCACCGTGGACTTCTTTGCTTTGTCTTATTACCAATCCAGCACTATGACCACCACTGAAAGCGGCGAAACCAGCGGCGGTAATTTTTTTGCTGGCGTCAAGAACCCGTACCTCCAGCGCAATGACTGGGGCTGGGAAATCGATCCTCGCGGGTTACGCACGGCGCTTAATCAAATTTACGATCGCTACCAAGTGCCGGTGATGGTCGTCGAAAATGGCTTCGGTGCGCGTGACGAATTGATTGAACAAGATGGCCAAAAAACCGTTAATGACACGGCACGCATCAACTATCTTCGCGCACACATTGCTGCCATGTATGACGCCATTCAAGACGGCGTGGATCTAATCGGCTACACCTCATGGGCGCCGATTGATTTAATCTCCGCCAGCACTGGCGAAATGGCCAAACGCTACGGCTATATCTACGTTGACAAACATGATGATGGCAGCGGTACGTTAAACCGCTACCGGAAGCAATCATTTTATTGGTATCAGCAAGTCATCCGGCAAAACGGGCTATCAGAATCTGACGCATAAGCCTGCCGCTGCGCAAAAATAACCCCACATTCTCGCAATGATAGCGAAGTGAAGTGCCCCATAATTGTTAGACAGATACTCTAACGATTGTGGGGCATTTTTATGACTAAATATTCAAGTGAGTTCAAGGTGAAGGTTGTACAGGAGTATCTTTCTGGACGGGTTTCCTATAACAGCCTTTGCACTAAATACAGTATCCCGTCAACGAAACCAGTCCGAGAGTGGGTTAAGCAAGCCCAAGTCCATGGACTTGAATCTCTTCAGCGAAAGCATACGAAGACATTTTATTCTCTGGAACAGAAGCTGGCCGTGGTAGACTATTACCAAACCAGTGGTGCGGGTGTGGTATCTGCGGCTGCTCATTTCGGGATCAATGCCTCGCAGGTGGCTGTCTGGATGAAGATCTTCAAGACTGAGGGAGTGGCTGGGTTGCGTCCGAAACCGCGAGGAAGGCGGTCTACAGTGAAACATAAGAAACCCAAACAAGTTAAGAAGCTTGAGCTTAGTGAGAAGGAAGCTTACCAGCAAGAGATCCTGAAATTACGCGGCGAGTTATACCATACGCGAATGGAGCGTGACTTTTTAAAAAAATTAGGGGCCGTATCGAAGAACAATCTGCCGCCCAAAAAACAGCAGTAGTTGACGCGTTACGGCATGACTATCCATTGAAGGAATTATTGGCATTGGCACAGTTGCCTCGGGCTACTTTCTATGACCGCTTGCACCGCAAGAATAAGCCGGATAAATATGCCGCCTTGAAGGTATTTATCAAGAAGACCTTCCATGACTCATATGAGACCTATGGCTATCGCCGTATTCATGTGATGGCACGAAAAGCCGGCTTTAAATGCTCACCCAATACAATTCTACGGTTAATGGGGCAATTGAATCTTAGTGTCACACTGTATTCTCGCCATACTAGCGGCTATCACTCCTATAAGGGAAAAGTAGGCACCGTGAACGACAACCTGTTACACCAACAATTCGATGCCCAGGAGCCCTTCGCTGTCCTGCACACCGACGTAACGCAAGTCAGACTGCTTGACCACAGCTGGGGCTATATCTCGGCCATCATTGACGAGGCCAGTCGAGAGGTTATTACAGTCATTGTGCGCAACTCTGCGAACAAAGAACAACTCCACCTAACGCTTGACGATTTGGCCAAGAAACTCCCCGCTGGCGTCACACCCATCATGCACTCTGACCAAGGGTGGCAATACCAAACCCGTGAATACCAGTCTCAGGTGCACGCCATGGGCATCGTTCCCAGCATGTCTCGTAAAGGTAATTGCCATGATAACGCACCAATGGAAAGCTTCTTCAACCTACTCAAACGAGAACGGCTCAATCGGCAACCAATCAAGGATCTTGAGGAACTGAAGCAAATCGTAGATCATTACGTCACGTGGTTTAATCATGACCGTATTTCACTCAATAAAAATGGCCTGACCCCGATTGAATACCGGAATCAAGCCGCTGTGTAACTAAATTTCAAACTGTCTAACTTTTTTGTTGCACTTCAGAAGATGCGGGGTTGTTTTTTAGATTCACACGATTAAGGTGCCTTGACCAGCGTCCAAGTGGCGGTAGACTGATACGTTCCCGGTTGAATCGTTGACGTTTGTGGCACCTGCAGCGAAGTCGTGGTAGCGGTTGTCGTAGTAACATCCTTGGTCACTTTACTATAAACCGTCACCGGCTGGCGGTCATCTTTGGCCTGAGCCGCGGTCCCATCAGCAAAATGCAAGGTCACGGCCGCACTGCCACCAGTCTCCGTTGATAAATAGTGCTGCGTTGTCTGATTTTTAAACGGTGAAAACTGAACATTCAAACTCCAGGTACTACCGCCGCCAGCAATCGCCAACGCACCATGATTGTTACCATCCCAGTTTGTCTGGTTAGCGATTGTGCTCGGCTGATACACCATGGTCACACCCTGTGCGGCATAAAAATCGGCAATGCTTGGGTTAGCGCCCGAACTAAGCGCAAACTGCAGATTAGGAACCGCGTGCAGCTGCGGAGCGGAGGCGGTGATGGTTAGTGGGGCGATGTTACTGTACCAATAAGACTTTTGGCCGCTATCAAATTCAACTTCTAACTGATAATACAATGTCCCTGCCGCCGCCTGGATATTTTGCCAGTTTAAAGTGTCGGTATTATTCGTGATTTGTTCACCAGCCACCGGCGAATAGTCCTGACTGCCTCTTTGATCCTTATTCAGAAATTATTATAATACTTTTTATATTACATAGTTAATTATATGTAAGTAATGCAAAAAATGAAAGCACTTGCTCGGTTGATAATGCTTTGCCATTTTAAAAAAAGGATTTCTTTAATATCATCCTGTACTACCCGGCATAGCGCTCAACGCACAAAAAGAACCCGAGCATCCTCATAACCGATTCTGCTCGAGCTCTTATTATGGCTAAAAATACAATGCCTATTTCTTATTTGCCGGCTTCCCCACAGGATTGCCTGACTGCAACTTAGCAGCCAGATCAAGGATGTACGCGCGGAGTTCATCTTTTACTTCCGGATGGGTCAAACCATATTCAACATTGGTCTTGACGTATCCGAACTTATTACCAACATCATAGCGATCACCTTTAAACTCATGTGCAAAGACGCGCTGAGTTTGGTTCAAAGTATCGATCGCATCGGTTAACTGAATTTCATTGCCTTTGCCTGGTTTTTGATTATCAAGAATATCAAAAATTTCCGGGGTCAGCAGGTAGCGGCCGATGATTGCCAAGTCACTTGGGGCATCAGCAACGGCTGGCTTTTCAACAAATTTCTTAACGTTATAGAGGTCTTTGGAAACTTCTTTTTCCGGATCAATAACGCCATATGCCGATACTTCATCATGCGGCACCTTTTTAACGGCAAGAATGGACGCATGGGTCTTATCGTATTCATCGATTAATTGCTTGGTCAACGGCACTTTGTCATTCATCAGGTCATCACCCAACATGACCACGAATGGCTCATCGCCAACAAACGATTTGGCTAAGCGAACGGCATCACCAAGACCACGCGGATATGGCTGCCGCACGAAGAATAAGTTGACGCCGATGTCGGTTGTGGAATGAACCAGCTGTAGCAAGGCGTCTTTATGTTTTTCTTTCAGATTCTGTTCCAGCTCAGGTGCTGAGTCAAAATGATCTTCAATAGAGCGTTTTTGTTTACCCTCAACAATCAGAATATCCTCAATCCCACTGGCCTTAGCTTCTTCAACGATAAATTGAATGGTCGGTTTGTCGACAATCGGCAACATTTCCTTAGCTAAAGCTTTGGTTGCTGGCAGAAAACGGGTCCCAAGCCCGGCTGCCGGTATCACTGCTTTGCGAACTTTCACACTCATACAAGTCCCTTCTCTACTAATTTAACTACCTACTCTACTATACTAGAAACCGCTTGCGAAGAGTACGCCTTTTCTGATAATTCCCAGAAAAATTCATAAGTTATTCGTATAAAAATAAAAAAATCCCAGCTACTGGGTATTTGCTTCGCCATTGGATCCTATCCATCCGGAATCTGCTTACCAAATCATAGCTGAGATGTTGTTAATCGTTGATTTCGTGTACTTTGAATTTCAGTGGTTCAATGTGGTGCTTACGCCAAGCTGCTAGCAGGGGTTGAATCGCCTGATGAGAATCAATTAAAACAATCCCACAGTCGCCGCCGCCTGCTCCAGAAGACTTGGCAGCCCCGTCTGCTTGCTCTGCTAACGTCACCAATTGTCGTAATGCTGGCGTCTGAATCGCCACTCCCGAGAAGTGCGCTAATTCATCCAACAATTCGCGATTGCGCCGAATGCCAGCTTGAATGTGGCTAAGCGAATGCTCCCGGAACCCATCGATCAATTTCTCCAGCGTTTCACGACTAGCAGTTAAGAAATCATGGTAGAGCTGTGGTTTTTTGGCTTTGGCTAACGTAATTTTATCGACTAATTGAGAGGTTGAAGCCGGCGATCCTGTCCAGCCAATCAAAAGTTGCATATCAGCCGGTGCCGTTAAGAGTTCAATCGACAACTCCGGCCATTCAGCATTGATCAGTGCCGATAGCGACATTTGGTTTCTAGCTGCCGCCAACCATGCTTTGTCAAACGAACGATAAGCAATCCAACCGCCATAAACTGACGCAGCAATGTCACCTAAAGAGCCATTACCCTGAACATCAAGATGGGCAATGGCCGCCAGTTTATAGATTTGATCCTTGGACATCTTCAAGTCATAGAACTTGGCAAGTGCTTTGATCGTTGCCACGGTGACTGCGGCTGAGCTACCCAACCCATACTTTTTCCCGTCTTTAGCATCCAGTTGTGAATCAATATACAACTTATACAGCGCCAACGGTTTGTTAAGTTCACGCGCATATTGTTCCGTTAATTTAATTGCCGAGAGAATGTAGTGGAACGGATTATCCCGGTTATCAAAGACCATTTCATCGCCTTGACGTTGCCAATACAACGAATTTTCCTGATACTGTTCAGACACGATACTGCCGAAATGTTTCGTTGCTTCAACGGTTACAGTGACGAATTGATCTAACGCCACGATGATCGCAGGGAAACCAGTTTCGACCACCGCGTATTCACCGGCAACATAAAGTTTACCTGGCGCCTGCGCTGTTATCACACAATCAGAACCCTTCAAATTTTCATTAATCAAGGACCCCAGAAGGAATCCGACTGTAAGTATAGCTGACTGCACATAACAAAATTGTAAGTCAGCAAAAACCTTACTCTTTCTAAAGAAATACCTTAATTATTTTAGCAGACATTCGATATTCTGCAATGGCTACAAATTTATAAGTTAAGGGTTGTCATATTCACTAACTCACCGATTTATATCAGTGTAGGACGCAAAAATTTCCTACACTGATCGGGATTTTGGACCAAAATATCCAGTAATAACTGTCTGGAATGCAGGCCACATTCGGACAACACAAATTCTAACTGAGGAGGAAACATCATGAGTCGCAACGTTAACAAGCAAACCATCGTGTACACCCTAACTGATCCGGAGAACGAGGCATTTAAGCAGGTGCGCCGGATGAACAATGTCGCTGCCGATGCGAAGGACGAGCAACTGGTCGCGATCGGGCAAGCCTTTGCCAAGCTTTATCCAAACGCTGCTTTGACGAGCATTGTCTTGCAGCAAAACGCAGAAGTCACAGCCTAAACGGAGGGATAATCAATGAAAACACTGATTTTTAATTTCAAATCCGAAGCTGGTAAATCCACAAGTATTCGGATTAGCAAGTACGAAGGTGCCATCACGGCTGAACAAGCACAAGCCTTTGCCGATGCAGTTGCACAAGCTCAAGCGTTCAAGAAAGAAGGCATCGGCCTGTATGCAACTCCGGTTGGCGCAAAGGTGACCGAAACCCAAAGCACCGAAATCTTCACCACGGAGAAAAAACCGGCTTAATTGCCTGCACCAACACCCCAACGTGCCGCGATATGTTTGATCTCGATACGAAGCCATTTGCCAACTTTTTGGCAAATGGCTTTTTTGCGGAGCGCAAGCCGGCGCGGATAGGGCCGGAGTGTAAGTGGCCTTGGGCGTGATGGCCGGGCTTTGGCCATTGCGACCAAGGTCCTTA
>OBWI01000262.1_pt1 | contig 39632 bp, 32 predicted proteins | sample 1495201 | NCBI WGS metagenome assembly OBWI01 (sample SAMEA2580050, study PRJEB22360) | human gut metagenome | biome: human gut; feature: human-associated habitat; material: faeces | place: Denmark | collected 2008/2010
AAACGGGCGTAAAAACGAACGAAAATATTTTTGTTCGTTTTTACGCCCGTTTTATGATATAGTATATGAGAAGGTGGGTGATAATATGCGTGAAACTAAAACCTTAGAATTTAAAGAATCAGTTACTAATATATTTTTAAAAACTGTAAGTGCTTATGCAAATTATGGAACAGGAATAATCCGGTTTGGAATAAAAGATAATGGGGATATTGTTGGTATAGATAATCCAAAAGAAGCATGTTTATCTATTGAAAACAAAATTAATGATAGTATTACACCAATTCCTAATTTTAGTTTGGATATTGATGAAACTACTAATGTTATAACTTTGACTGTGGAAAAAGGTAAGGATACACCTTATTTTTATAATGGAAAATCATATAGACGTGGTGATAGTGCTTCAATACCAGTAGATACAATTGAATTGAAGCGATTAGTTATGGAGGGAGAGAATCTTTCATTTGATAGTTTAGTTTCTAAACGTCAAGATTTACAATTTACTGTACTAGAAGATGCTTGTAAATCTATTATGGGGATATCTGCTTTAACTCGAGATCTACTAATTACCTTAGAATTATATCGGTTGAATGAAGGATATACTATTGCTGGTGAGCTATTAGCGGATGAAAATTCATTCTCTGGTATAGATATGGCTCGTTTCGGTGAGTCTATAAGTGTTTTCTTGGAAAGAAATACAATTGAACATACATCATTATTAAACTATTATAATGAAGCATTAATCATGTATCGACGTTACTATCAATATAGTGAAATAAAAGGATCATCTCGTAATCAATATGAACGTATACCTGAGACGGCATTTAGAGAGGCTATTGCTAATGCATTGGTTCATCGTGCTTGGGATATATCAGCTCATACTAAAATTTCTATGTTTGATGATTATATTGAAATTGTATCACCTGGAGGTTTACCAAAAGGATTAGGAGAATCCCAATATTTAGAAGGCCAAATTTCTATCCTTAGAAATCCTATCATTGGGAATGTGTTTTTTCGATTAGACATTATTGAGCGTTATGGTACTGGTATACAACGTATTCAAGAGGCTTATAGAAATAGTGTTATAAAACCACAATTTGATATTTCAGAAAACTCGATAAGAATCATTTTACCTGTCATTGAACAAAATTTGGATAAATTGACAGCTGATGAAAAGAAAATATATGATATTCTACAATTTAAGGCTTTGCCTTCAGGAAAATTAGTAGAGTATACTGGATTTGGAAAAACGAAGGTATTACAAATTGTTAATAAATTAGTGAAATCAGGTTTTTTAAGAAAACAAGGTTTAGGACGTGGTACTACATATACTCTTAAGTAATTATAGAATATAAATAATAAGATAAAAAGCGAACGTAAAATTTTACGTTCGCTTTTTTGCCCGTTTTCGTTCGTTTTCGTTCGTTTATAGTCCCTAAACAAACGAAATGTTATGTATTTATTATTTATTACTTATTACTTATTTTTTCTTGATTGTATATAAACGTGTGCCGTTTTCTTCTGTCGTTACAAGTTCAAATGCTGGATCGATAGCTTTTACAAAGGCCTCGAACCATGTTTGGTAAGCTAATGCCATGAACTTAGGGTCAACGCCCGCTGTACGCCAGTAGCCTGCTTGTAATCTGTGGTCGCCAATCCAGGTAAATTCTTCTGGACTTTCAGAAACCACTTGGTCACCACCATCGCAAGGCATGCCATTTACGTAGAAGTTTTGTAACGCATTGTAAATCGCTGGTGCAGTGTGTTCTTCAAGGTTATCTTGAGCCACAACACCACATGCTTGGCCTTGTACTGCAAAGCCATCTAGAATAGCGGTTACTACGTGTACTGCTTCATCGCCGGAATTTGTGTCGAGCATATCTTTGATGAAAGCTGCTTCACGAACGGAAGCAATGTTGATTTGGTTAGCTAACCAGCCGTGAATATTGCCATGGTCGATGATGTTTTCCAAGGGAATACTTGGATTAATTGGCTCGCCGTATGTATCTACGGAGATGGAGTGTAGTTCCTCCGCCAAATCATCAACAACTTTAGAAGTTTTTTCTAAAATCAAATTTTCACGCTCAACGAGCAATTGAATTTTGCGATATAACCAGTAATGGATGTGACCTAAGAATGCGGACATATTAAGCTCCTTTTCGTGCTGTTTCTAATTTCTCTACTAAATCGTATACATTAAAACCGTGGATTTCTGCGGCTTGCCATAATGGCTCAGCTGTTGCAGATGGGCAACCTAAGCAGCCCATACCAATACCTTGTAATACAGGTACAACATGTGGGTAGGTTTCAACGATGTCGCGAATAATTGTGTCTGGAGTGATAGGGGAACCTGCTTCGAGACGTGGTGCTTCTACTTCAGGATCGTTACCTTGACCAGGCAAGAACACAGCTGGTTCTTCGGATTTACTTTCAGCTGGAGCCCCTTCAAGGTCGCCCAATACAGCTGCTTTGAAAGCCTCTAAACCAATGCGGTCGATAAATTCGCCCATGCGTTCGATTTGTGCGTTTTCTTTATAGTATGCGATGATTCGATCAACTAATGCAAGAGCTTCTTTTTCTGTTTTAACTTCTGCAATGAGGTCGCCGATGCGAGGATGCGCACCGCCGCTACCGCCAGCGTATACATTCCAACCGTCTACAGTACCGATAACACCCACATCTTTCATGCGGCTTTCAGTACAAGAGTTTGGACAACCGGACACGCCGATTTTCATTTTACTTGGCATTTCAAGAGATAAATATTTGCGTTCAATTTGCATGCCAAGGTGTACGCTGTCTTGTTTAGCACGTTTACAGAAGGTAGTACCTGGGCAGATTTTTACGCTGCGCACGCGGTTGGACACAGTGTATGCTGGCTCCATGCCAAGCATTTCCCATGCTTTATCTACGTCTTCTGCTTTCAAATTCGTAATCATAATGCGTTGGCTGCCAGTTAATTTAAGAACAGCGCCGAACTCATTTGCTACGTCGATATATTTTTGTAATTGATCTGGTTGAATAAAACCTGCAGGAACGCGAGGTGTAATTGCATAACGGCGTTGACCGTTTTTTATGCGTTGTAAATTTGCTGCAATTTGTGCCATATTAAATCCTTTCTCGAGCCCTCTCTGCGGAGAATAGTGGCTAAAACTACTTAGTTAATCTATAAAACTCTTTATATATTAATTATTTACGCCCTAGGGTTTTGTGAAAGCTTCGCACATATATACGGACAAGTGGGATGAGATCAACTAGGCGATGCCTCATCAAAACCCGGCGTAATGATCAGTATGGGTATTTAGAATACTGACCCGACGCTCTTAGTATAAACCATTTTAACAAACAATAATGTAACTCAAGCTACAAAAATAGAACTTTTTCAATATTAATTATTGATTGTTTACTAACTATCATTATATACGATACTGTTTACAGATGAAACCCATGGGTTATATATCGTATAATAGACATATAGAATGTTCTTGATGTAGGAGAAACGATGAAAGTCCTTTACGATACTATTTTAAAAGCAACATATATAGGGCGCCCGAACCGTTTTGTGGTGACCTTAGATTTGAATGGTGAAAGCGTACTCGCTCATTTGCCAAATCCTGGCCGCATGTGGGAGCTCTTGTTTACGGGCGTAACGATGTACATCGTGCCTCACGACAAGCCGGATGCGAAGACGAAATATCGTGTGGTAGGCATCGAGCGCGATGGCGTTGTTATCATGCTCGATACAAACTACAGCAACGATGTGGCGCAACATTTGATTGAAAATAAACGTATCCCTGGTTGGGAGGAGTGGCGCGTAGTGAGACGGGAGTATACGGTTAAACTACACGGTACATCATCTCGCTTTGATTTGCTCCTCACCAATGATAAGGGGGATGAGTTTTTACTAGAGGTTAAGTCCTGCACCTTGTTCTCCAAGACGGGAGCCATGTTCCCTGATGCTATTACAGAGCGAGGCCGCAAGCATTTATTGCATCTGAAAGAATTACAAAGCGAAGGTTATCACACGGGTGTTCTATTCCTCGTACAATGGGACCAAGCGCAGTGGTTCTTGCCAGATTATCATACGGATTTGGATTTTGCCCGTACCTTTAAAGAGGTAGCACCTTCATTAGATTGGAAAGCCGTTGCTGTGGCGTGGGATGAGACTTTCACCATGCCTACGGTGACACATGAATGTTCCTATCCTAGTAGTATCCTTGACACAGAGGCTCATGATAGTGGCGTGTATGTGATGGTCATGCACCTTGATCACGATTTAGATCTTGAAATCGGTTCTAAAGGGATGATGCGTTTCAAGCCTGGTTACTATATGTATGTTGGTTCCGCGAAGGCAAATTTGACGAAACGCATTGAACGTCATAAACGAAAACGGAAGAAAATGCATTGGCATCTAGATTACTTCCGCGGTCACTGTGAAATGATAGCGGGCTTGCCGATTCGTACTAGTGGGCGGCCGCAGGCTATGACAATTTCTGCTCAGGAACGGCGTAAAGGTAAACTCTCTGATGATGCTCCGGCTGCTCGTGAAAGCGCAGATATAGATTTAACCAAAATTGACGTAGAATGTGCTCTCGCTGATGCGGTGCGAGCTATTGCGGAATGGAATGTACCGAACTTTGGGTGCAGCGACTGTGACTGCAATAGTCATCTATTCGGAATGAGCGAAAATCCGATACACAATCAATTCTTTATGAACGTAATAGAAAATTACAGGATGAATATGCTAGATGAACTAGTTAATAGGTAATTATTATTGATGGGGCCCGAGAACTATATACGTAATTAATTAAAAAGTGCTATTACCTATCTCTTCGCTCCATAGTAACCTAAGTCGCTCATCAATAGGTAATAGCACTTTTTAAAACACTAGCTATAGAGGTGTCCCATCAATAATAATATAGTCCTATCCATAGTTATCCCAGCATATTCATTCTATAGTTTCTACATAGAGAGAGGGGAGGTTTTGTGTATGAGGTTGTTTGTTAAGTTTGTGTTGTTAGGTATCGTTGGTGTTTGTAGTGTAGTGTTGAGTGGTTGTTCTTTTATTTGGACGACGGAGAATGGTGATCCTGCGACACCAGAGGATATCAAGTCTAGCGTGGAGAAGGAGTTTTCGGTTGTGCATCCGAATCTTGTTCTTCAGTCATCTGTGGTGGAGAAGGAGAAACCATTCCAGCGAAATGTGTATGTGTTTTATGATGAAAGTAATGGTATTTCCTTTACTACAAATTCTGTAGTCAAGTGGCCAACATTGCCGGCCCCTGGTGGCGAGCGAAAAAATGATGCGGATTTTGCGTATTCACAAGCGTATTTAGTTCATTTGAATGGTTCGTTAGTGGAACGTGCTAGGCAGTATGGCATGCGGATGGCGACGCACGAGGAAGCCTTGGAGTTAGCTAAGTCTAAAGCGACACGTGTAGCAGGTACTAATAAGATATCTCTATTCACATATGATGAGATTATCTTTGTAGACGAATCTGTAAAGGGTAAAGATATTCTAACCTTTATGAAATCTATATATAGTTTGTATAAACCGCAAGACAACCCAGCGTTATTGCACCCTCGTTCTGATAGAAGCGTAGGATTTTATTATCTACCAAAAGGAGAAGCGGACAAAACAAAAGCTAAGTATTTGATCTCCTTTCGATTTATGGCAAAAAATGATTGGAAAGAAACCATGCTAACAGGTATTGGTAGTACTGGTAACGACACTTCGGTTGTAGAACGAGACTTTGTTAGCATTTTAGACCATATGATACAACATGCGGTGCATTAATTTTGAAAACTATGGTAATGATAATATGAATAATCTTTGGCTAAAGATAAATTTCATTAGTAGTGTTTTGTTGGATAATTCATAATAGCTAGAGATGAATACGAAATTATATAAAGGACGTGTAGTATAACACTACACGTCCTTTTGTATTGAATGTTAGTATATTGGCCAATTGCAAATACTTGATTATTTTAATAAAAAATATATTTTTTATGGTAGAATATGAAATATAAATGAAATACTATTGCGGGTTAGTACTTTTTTAGATGTATAGGGAGTAATTTATGAAAACTATAAAAGAGTATTCTGATATATTGAAGGTTGCTAAAAATATAATTTTGCGTGGGGCTCCAGGTACGGGGAAAACATATTTAGCTCAAAGTATAGCCGCTAATATTGTTACTGACGGAATGAAGAGTGATTATACTAAGCTTACAGATGATGAAAAAAAACAGGTTGAATTTGTACAATTTCATCCAAGCTATGATTACACGGATTTTGTTGAAGGTATAAAACCTAATTCTAACGATGATGGTATGGAATTTGTATTGTGTGATGGTGTATTTAAGTTATTCGTTGATAAAGCTAGAGCGAATTTTGAAAATTCTAATAGATCTGAAGCAGAAAAAAAACTTCGCAGAAAAATTCAGAGGTTTCTTTCAAATTGTAATGATAAAGAATTTAAAATACAAAGGGGAAATAAGTTTACCATTGTTGACAATGATGATGAAACTATAACCATTAATATTCCTAATAATGAAAAAAGTACTAGGACGTTAAAGATTGAAGATATTATACAACTATTAATGGCCCCTAAAGATAAGTCGTTTAAACAGCCTAAAGATGTGAGAGCGTTTTTTGGTAAAAATAATAATCGACAAAGATATTCTTACTATATAGCACTCTATAATGAGCTTTCTCAAATGAAAGATATAGAAGAGGATTATACCGATATAGAGCGTGAGGACCTTAAAAAATATGTGTTTATCATTGATGAGATTAATCGAGGTGAAATTTCCAAAATTTTTGGTGAACTATTCTTCTCTATAGATCCTGGTTATAGAGGTCCATCAGGCGCTGTATCGACACAATATGCAAATTTGCGCGATAACTTAAATGTAAAATTCTATATTCCTGAGAATGTATACATTATAGGGACAATGAATGATATAGATCGTTCCGTAGAAAGTTTTGATTTTGCTATGAGAAGACGTTTTCGGTTTATTGAAATTACACCAAAAGATCGTGAGAGCATGTTAGATGATTTGGGCCTAGAAACTAAGAAAGATGCGCTTAATAGAATGAATGCTCTAAATAAGGTAATTGCTGAAACTGATGGATTGAATGAAAATTATCGGATTGGTCCATCATATTTCCTAAATCTGAAAAAAATTGATATTAATGATTTGTGGACGGATTACTTACAGCCTCTTTTACATGATTATATTCGAGGTATGTATAATGAAAATCATTTAATGGATAGCTTTAAGGTGGCTTATTTTGGTAATGACAATGGATCCGGTGAGAATTAAAGATAATAGTCAAATTAATAAAGAAGCATTTTATAATATCAAAAATTTAGAGACTAAAATTCTTAATAAGCCTTTAAAAAATCTGGAAAAAGAAGGTGTGTTTGTATTTCCAGAAACAATACTTGAATCTGAGGATCTTGAACAAAGTCAGATGATTCTTCAAGATGACAATGGTATCTATAAAACACATAATATTATGGGATTTATTGGATATGGAGATGAACGACTAATAATAAGTTCGAGATTTAGTAATAACCATGAAGATTATTTTTTTCAATATTTACTTAGTAGAGTGCTCGATACTCCCAATGTTGTGAATCTAGAAACAGATCTTAGCTATGATAATAGTATTGTTAACTATTTATATTTTTTATTTCCTTATCTTTTGAGAGTTGCAATACGAAAAGGTCTATTTAAACAATATGTCTACAATGAATATAATGACAGAAATATAAAAGGCGTAATTGATATTGCTAGACATATAAAATATAATACTCCTTTTATGGGGCGTGTTGCTTATAGGCAAAGAGAGTTTTCTTATGATAACTACCTTTTGCAGCTAATAAGACATACAATCGAGTTTATTCAGAATAAATCGTTTGGTAAAGCGATACTTTCAAAGATAAAAAATGAAGTACAATTAATTGTAGATGCTACATATACGTATAAGGTACATGATAGACAGAGCATTATTGATAAGAATAAAAAAATGTCAGTAAGGCATGCATACTATCATGAATATAGAGCATTACAAAATTTATGCCTTTTAATATTACATAATCAGAAAGGACAAATAGGAGTAGGCCATAATAAATTATATGGAATTTTATTTGATGGTGCATGGCTTTGGGAGGAATATATCAACCTATTAATTGGTAAAGATTTTTATCATCCTAAAAACAAATCTCGCTCTGGTTCGGAACAATTATTTTCGGGTAATAGACAACAGGGGCTTATTTATCCAGATTTTATTGGTAGAAATGCAAATAATCGGATTATTGCAGATGCAAAATATAAACCTATAGATAACATCAGAAGTAAAGATTATTTACAAGTATTAGCATATATGTTTAGATTTGATGCTAAAATAGGATACTATTTATATCCAGAGTCTACGGGGAAGGATAATGAAAAATTACGATTAAATCAAGGTACAAAATATGAACAAAATGTAAGTGCCAGAGAAGATATTTATGTGATGAAGTGTGGATTAGAAATTCCTTGTAATACCTCTACTTATCTGGAGTTCGTTGATAAAATTCAGATAAATGAAGATAAATTTATAAGCAACTTTAGTAATATATAATTCTAGATAAAGAGAATATAGTTTAAAGAGGTGACGTGGTTTGTTAGGGGAGTTAGAACATTTACGACGAACTTATGCAAAATTATCTGCTGAGTATATGGATCTATATAGATATTGGGCGCGCCTAAGTAATGGAGAAGTGTGCGAAATTGATATAGTTGAACGCGAAGATTATTCAGCAAAAGTTATTTCTTATGATATGGATAAAATGGAGTTATGTAATCATATAGAAGAATTAAATGCAAAAATATTTGAAATAAAGAATAAAATTCAAGAAATCTTGTCTTAAAGACATACAGTTTAGATAATTTTAGTTCTAGGGGGAAAAATATGTCTAAATATACTGTTAAATTTCATTATAAAGGGAAAAGTGCATCCACGACTGTAACTGTTGATGCACGGAGTGAACATGATGCTCGTGAACAGGTTAGAGCAACATATGAACAAAGTAAGCCACTGATTATAATTTCTGTTAGAAAAGGTTAGTTATTAGTAAAATTTATTTTATAGGTTATATATAGTTTTAATCAGATCTATATGACAGAAACTAAAATATTATTTGCTATGTATAGTCTTTATAAAATTAGCGTTTATCCCTTAAAAATGCTATAATTATATGATGAATTAGTATCAGTGTTAGTAAAATGAGGTGAGATTGTGGCAGACCAACAATGGTCCCACGGGAATATTCATCCCGTTCAGATTGATAAAGAAATGAAGAATGCGTACATCGATTATGCAATGTCCGTAATCGTTATGCGTGCGCTTCCAGATGTGCGCGATGGCTTGAAACCAGTACATCGTCGTATTTTGTATGCGATGCACGAAACAGGCATGACGCCAAATAAACCGTACAAGAAATCCGCTCGTATCGTCGGTGACGTACTCGGTAAGTATCATCCACATGGTGATAGCTCCGTTTACGATGCGACGGTTCGTTTGGCGCAGGATTTTAATACGCGCTACCTCTTGGTAGACGGTCACGGTAACTTCGGTTCTATCGACGGCGATAGTGCCGCTGCGATGCGTTATACCGAAGTACGTATGGCGAAGATTACAACAGAAATGCTTGCCGATATCGACAAGGAAACTGTTGATTTCATGCCGAACTATGATGAAAGCTTGCAAGAACCAACTGTATTGCCAGCGAAGATTCCTAATCTTCTCATCAATGGTTCCAGCGGTATCGCCGTAGGGATGGCGACAAATATTCCACCACATAATCTTAACGAGGTATGTAATGGTCTGGCGATGCTCATCGACAATCCAGATGTGACTGTAGATGAATTGATGACCGCTATTAAAGGTCCAGACTTCCCAACTGGAGCGCTCATTTTGGGCCGAGAAGGCATCAAAAAAGCGTATTCCACAGGTCGTGGTAGCGTTAAAATGCGTGCTCGTGCAACTATCGAAGAGATGTCCAAGGGCAAGCATAAGATCGTAGTGACTGAGATTCCGTATCAAGTGAATAAGGCTCGCGTCATTGAAACCATTGCGAACTTGAGCCGTGATAAGGTTATTGATGGCATTACAGCACTTCGCGATGAATCTGACCGCCAAGGTATGCGCATCGTTATCGAATTACGGGCTGATGTGCAACCAGATATCGTACTTAACAAATTATATAAACACACTCAACTTCAAGAAACATTCGGCGTGATTATGCTAGCCCTTGTGGACGGACATCCTCGCGTATTGAATTTGAAAGAAGTATTGGGTTACTACTTAGATCATCGTCTAGATGTTATCGTACGTCGTACTCAATTCGAGCTTAACAAAGCCGAAGCGCGTGCACACATCTTGGAAGGCTTGTTGATTGCCCTCGACCACATCGATGAAGTGATTGCGACAATCCGTAGCTCTCAAACTGACGAAATTGCGCGTAATGCATTAATGCAAAAATTCGGGCTTTCAGAGAAACAAGCGGTAGCCATCCTCGACATGCGTTTACGCCGTTTAACAGGCTTGGAACGCGAGAAAATCGAAGAGGAATACAAGGAATTGTTGGCATTGATCGAAGATTTGAAAGCTATCTTGGCTAGCGAAGCGCGTCAACGTCAAATCATCAAAGACGAACTCGATGATATGAAGAAGAAATACGGCGACCCTCGTCGTTCTGAAATCACCATCGATACGTCTGACCTTGATGTAGAAGACCTCATTGCTGACGAAGAAATGGTTATTACCTTGACTAAACAAGGCTATATCAAACGCATGAACGCGAACGTATATCGCAACCAACATAAAGGCGGCGCTGGCGTTATCGGCATGAAGACGAAGGAAGATGATTATGTAACGCAAATTATGCATGTGCGGACCCATAATACATTGCTATTCTTCACATCTGCAGGCCGTGCATATCGCCTCAAGGCGTACGAAGTGCCAGAAGCAGGCTCCCGCAACTCTCGTGGTACTGCTATGGTTAACGTATTGCCGCTCGCGGTAGGCGAATCCGTTACGACTATGATTGACCTTGAACGGGTCCATGAAGATGTAAATTTATTCATGGTTACTGAGTTCGGCGTTGTAAAACGTACAGCTATTGAAGAATACCGCAACATCCGTCGTTCTGGCCTCAATGCAATTAACCTCGACGAAGGCGATCGTTTGATTTCCGTTAACGTAACGACTGGCAACCAAGATATCTTGATTGGCACTAAGTTGGGTATCGCTATTCGCTTCAGCGAGCACGATGTGCGCCTCATGAAACGGGCGGCTCACGGCGTGCGTGGCATTAAATTGAATGCAGGCGACGTGGTTGTAGGCGCTGGTGTTCTTAATAATGATGAAAGCGAAGCACAAGTGTTTACTATTTCTGAAGAAGGTTTTGGTAAGCGCAATGATGCGGAAGCTTACACATTGCAAAAACGCGGTGGTAAAGGCTCTAAGAACTTCAAGATTACGAACAAAACCGGCGATGTAGTAGCCGTAGAAGTTGTTCATAACGATGACGAAGTCATGCTTATTTCTGAGCAAGGCAAAATCATCCGTTTCAATATGAATGACATCGCTGTGAAGAAGGGCAAAGCTATCTCTGGTGTGAAAACACAAAATCTCGACGAAGGTGATAAGGTAGCTAGTATTGCTGTTATTCCAGGCGCTGAAATCGAAGAAGAAGTAGAATAATATATAACACTATATAACTATTAAGTAACCATGGGCGACCATCTTAGATGGTCGCCTCTAGTGTTGAGGAGTTTAAAAATGAAAAAATGGTTAGCTGCTATGTTTGCAGCAGGGGTTTTCTTTGTAGGTGGCTTTGGTCAAGCTAATGCTGCTGACTGGTACTATATCGATGCTGATGCTGACGATGCGGCATGGTTTATTGACAACTCTTCTGTATATAAAACAGATGATGCGGCCACAGTACTTGTTAAAATTAACAATGTTGAAGGCTTTACATATATCTACACAGTACGGATCGATCGCAAAGAAAAAACATGGACAGAACTTGATACAACAGTATATAGCAATGCTGGTATAGCATTGCTATCCAGTAAACAAGCACAAAAACCTACGAAAATTGAACCGGATACCATGGGCGCGGAAGTTATGCAGGCCCTATGGGGTAAATAATCCAACAATTTAATAGAAGCTGATATTTGCTCTGTCTATTTAGATACTCAGAACGTATAAGTAGCCCCGAACTATCCTGAAAGCCTCCATAGTGACCTAAGTCGTTTTCAGAATAGTTCGGGGTTTTCTATATCATTAGTACTTTTACAGGGCGAATATCCATATTCAATCGTGTCAGATTCATTTTTTTCATACAGAGAGAATATTCCAAGGTGAGTGTGTTTTTGTTTTAGGTAGGTATGTTATTGAATAGATATGACAAAGAGGCTGTAATTAAAACTTAGTTTTAATTACAGCCTCTGGATTAGATTGTATTAACTATTATGATGGGAAAATTTAAATACTTCTTTTAAACTTATAATAACCAGAATTAGTGTAATTCCCCATCCAATTCGAGTTGCTAATAATAAATCATTTGACCAGATATTTAAGCAAGTTGCACCAATAGCTGAACCGATTGAAATCGCAACATTTTGCAGCATTCGTTGCAAAGCTCCTGTACTTCCTTGGATTTCCATAGGACTGGCTTGCATAATACTGGCAATATTAGCAGGTTGAAAGTATCCTCCACCAATACCGTAGATGAATAATCCTAATGTTAAGAGTTGATAAGGCCAGTTAGGATTGATCAGTAAGAGAAAAATCAAGGATATGATAATAATACTTAGACCAATATGGCTAAATAGCTTATTTTTATTGCCGTTATTGATTTTACTGGATATTCTTGAAAAAAGCACCAGCCCTGTAGGAGCTCCTAGAACAAGAAATCCAGTTTGCCCCACTTCTAGATGATATGATTGTTCAAAAATGAAGGGGGGAAGTAAAAAGATCATTGCAGAGGCAAAGCCAAAAGTAACTGTTTGAAAAAGGTAAGAGATTACTTGAGGATTATTTTTTAATCCTTTGATATCGATAAGTGCGTGTTTGTTATTAAGTTCCACATAGTAAAATATAATTCCGAGCAACAAGCTAGATAGTATCAGGATTATACCAACTACAAATAGATGTGATTTGTTTAATAAAGATAATCCTAATAAGAGAGAAACTAACATGAGAGTGTTTATAGTAATTCCAAGCATATCTAATTGTCGGTTGTTGTTTTTTTCGGAGAGTTTATTGAGAAGGAAATTATTACATGCAATTCCGAGAATTACAAAAGGAATATTTATCAAAAAAATAAGTTGCCAGAAACTTAACGAAAGTATGATCCCGCCTAAAGAGGGCCCTAGAATAGGGCCTAAACCAATCATAATTCCGAGGATACCAATAGAGCTATTTTTACGTTTTTCAGAAACTAAAGTTGTAATTAGTGCGGCAGAAGTAGCTTGTAAAGCAGCCGCTCCTATGCCTTGAAAAATTCGTCCAATAATTAATAAACTGATATTGTTAATTAAGCCACAAAATAAAGAACTTAGACCAAAAAGCACGAATCCTAAATACGAAATTTTTAATTTTCCAAATTTATCGCTTAATACGCCTAAAGGTAGGATAGAGATAGCTAAAGCTAAAGTATAACCGGTTATTGTGAAGGCTGCAATATCAGTTGAAGTTTGAAATTGTTCTTTTAAAAAGGGTAATGCTATATTGATAATTCCTGTATCGAGAGTGGATAATAACATTCCCATACCTGCAACAATTGTTATGAGTAAATCTTGCAATTGTTTATTCATAAAGATTTCTCCTTTTCTTTAAAACTATTAAGTATAATATAATAAGTCTAAAGTCTATAATCAAACGATTCAAAAAATATCGAATCGTTTAGGAGGATGTTTATGTCTATTACAATTCGGTTTAGCGATTATGCTTTGGGAACAAATGAAACGTTAATACAAAGAATACAATTTGTGTATTCCCCTTTAAATGAACTTTTTAGAAGTTTACATGTGCTTTTAAATCCGCGCCATCATGGAACTAATATTGATTGGGTGATTGAGATACAAGATAAACTTACTGAAGAATTTTATGAGAATCTTCATTATTTCCAACTTTTTTATGAACTGGGGGTCTCTCCTATTTTACTTTGTAATTTTCGTTATCATATGACAACGATTGAAGAGGAAATACAAAATTTAAAGAAATTTCTGGTTAATTATCCGACTATTCAATTAATTGAGTATTTGGAGAGAATAATAGATGATAGAGAAAATGCCTTTATTCCAACATTAGCAAAAGGACTAGAGTGGAAAGATTTTTCTTTAAATGAAAATGATCAATTGCTTAAAGATTTGAAGCGAAATGCTACAAGTGTTTATAGGAGACTTTTTTCTTTTATTGATTGGTATAGAAAATCAATTTTTGATGATACTTGGAAAGAAAAATCAATTGAGCAAAAGCTTTTAATTGAAATACAAAAGCAATCTTCATTTTTGAGGGAAAAAGGTTTTATAGAGATGTTTAATCATTTACAAATTGATCGAATCCATTGGGAAAAAGGAGCTTTAGCTATTATTAAACCTTTTAATCAAGAGGTTTATTTAAAGGACAGTGACTCTATTATGTTGTTACCAAGTTATTTTATTTGGCCGCATCTGTTTGTTGAATCTTTTAATCAAGGAATTGCTATTACTTATGATATTGCGGAGCAACCAAGTTATTATAACTCCACACCGGAGGGATTAGTTACTATTTTTAAAGCCTTGAGCGATTCAGTGCGGTTGCAAATTATGAATTATGTTTTGGAAAAACCAAGTACGACACAGTCTTTAGCGCAAATTTTATTAATGACTGAATCAAGCGTATCGAGACACTTACAAATTTTAAAAGACGCAAAGTTATTGAAAGCAAGAAAAGTGAAGAAGTTTGTTCTATATGAACCGACAGAGTTAGTTACTCAACTTATGCCGAATTTCTATCGCTTCTTTCGAAATTAAGAGAAGATGAATTACCATGTTGTGGGTTGATAGAGATAGTTTTCATATAACATTTAGTTTTCCCTTATATACTAGTTTGTATATTTTTGTATTTTCTTTGAGAGGTATTAATATGAAAAAAACATTGGCAGCTGTTTTGGCAGCAGGTGCATTATTAATCGGCGGTATTGGTAGTGTTGATGCGGCTAATTGGTATACAGTAGGCACTGATAGCAATGGTGTTACTTGGTCTATCGACAATGATTCTGTTAAAAAAGACGATAAAAAAGCGGTAATGGATATTAAAGCTATGGACTATGAAGGTTACCATTACATTGTGACTGAAGAGTTTAATCATAAAAAACGGGAAGTTAAGGATCTTAAGGTGACTCTTTATAATCCACAAGGTTATGTTGTGAAAGAGGAACAAGTTAATAAAAATAGCCGTAAAGTTGAGCCAGGTACGCCTGCGTACGCTGTATTCCAACTTATTTGGGGCGGTAAATAATTGAATCCTACAGACGAGTACACTATTGCTTAGTACCGGCTTGTCTAGATTGAATGATTTTGTGAAAGCTTCACACACGCACGTTCTTTTAAAGAGCGTGCGTTTTTTTATGTATAATATAATTTTGTTTTAGCTCTTATAGTATTAACAATTAAGCCATTAGTTTTTATAGTGCTAATAAGTAAGTCACTTATTAAGGCACATTAGTTAATGCCCTTAAGATAGATGAATTATTCATCTTTCTATGTTAAAATGTGATTTAAAGTACACTTTTTCAGAGGTTTTGTGCAAAAGTGTAACAATTCTACATAGTATAAACTTTCACCATAGCGTATACTATAGGTAAGATGCAGAAGTATGGCTTGGGCGTAGTGCTCCGTAGTTTGGCATATTTCGTCCCAATAGGTTTGGTAGTTATAGTTTGTTAGAGGAGGTCCTCATGTCTCAATACGAATTTATCGATAAACGCGTGCCGATTGCACTCGACAATCCATCCATTTATCACGACATTTCCAAGTGTAAAAACTGTACGTTATGCCGTCGCGCTTGTGCGGATGTAATGAGCGTACTTGATTACTACGACCTTGATGCAAACGGCGATGTGCCTGTATGTATTCATTGTGGTCAATGTGCGGCAGCATGTCCATTCGACTCCATGCATGCTAAATCCGAGCTTGAAAAGGTAAAAGCAGCCCTTGCTGATCCTGAGAAAATCGTCGTAATCCAAACAGCGCCAGCAGTTCGTGTATCCATCGGTGAAGGCTTTGGTTATGAACCAGGTACATTCTTGGAAGGCAAAATGGTTGGTGCCTTGCGTAAACTTGGTGCAGACTATGTAGTAGATACTAACTTTGGTGCGGACTTAACCATCATGGAGGAAGCATCCGAGCTTGTAGAACGCCTTAAAAATGGCGGTCAAATCCCTCAGTTTACAAGCTGTTGCCCAGCGTGGGTGCGCTTTGCGGAAATCTATTTCCCTGAATTGATTCCTAACTTGTCTTCCACACGTTCTTGTATCGCTATGGAAGCGGCTATGATTAAAACGTACTTTGCAGAGAAAAAAGGCATCGATCCTCGTAAGATCGTATCCGTATCTGTAAACCCTTGTACGGCTAAAAAAGCAGAAACGAAACGGGAAGAAGAAAATGCAGCGGCTCGTTACCACAATGACGAATCCCTTGGCATGGACACAGATATTTCCATCACAACTCGTGAGTTTATTCGTTGGATTCAAGAGGAACATATTGACTTCAACACAGTAGAAGAATCTCAATTTGACGACTTAATCGGCATGGAAACTGGCGCATCTATCATCTTCGGTAACACAGGTGGTGTTATGGAAGCGGCGATGCGTACGGCTTATAAGCTCATCACTGATAAAGAGCCACCTCCATACGCGTTGACTCACCTTGAAGACGTTCGCGGTATGGAAGGCGTAAAAGAGGCAACTGTTCAATTGGGTGATGACGTAACATTATCCGTTGCCGTTGTTCACGGTGGTAAAAATACACGTGACTTCTTGAATGCATTGAAAGATAGCGGTAAACACTACGACTTCATCGAAGTTATGGCGTGTCCAGGCGGCTGTATCGGTGGCGGCGGTCAACCGCGCACTAAACTGCCGCAAGCTGTGAAAACTAAAGAAGCTCGTATCGGCGGTCTTTACGAAGCTGACGAAAACTACAAATGGGTTGCGTCCTATGAAAATGAAGAAATCCAAACATTATACAAAGATTTCTTAGGCGAACCATTGGGCCATAAGGCACACGAACTTTTACACACACACTACACAGACCGTAGCGCGGTTCTTGGTACTCGTAAAGACGTGACACCTGAAACATGCCCAACATCCCCTAAATTCAAAGGCTAATGATAGCCGATTGCTTAAATATGGTGCAAGTAAACATATAGTAGTGTAGCTATTTAGGGTATAACAACATAAAATAGAAAATCCTACGGGTCATGAGTGACTTGATACTCACGTAGCCTTTTGTTACAGTGCGGTCACTTTTTAAACGATTCGTAGGATTTTTTTATATAATTATTCAAAATTCACATATTTTTACTGTATAACTTTATTATAATAATCCAGTATAAAAAAATTATTTTATTATGAGGAAAAGATGAATCATTTAGTGTATAATATAAAAATATACTGTACGGATCAAGAGGGGACTTATGGGTGTTGCATTGGGAGAGCAACATAGAAAGCCCATAATATTCATAATATTGCGTAAGCATTAAGGAGCTTTTAGGAGAGATGAACCAGTTTTTTCGGCGGGTCCTGAGTGGCCTTGCCTTATTAGTTGCTGTCGTTGGTACAACTGGATGCCAACATGAGAGTCAGGCAGAACAAGAAACGGTACGAACCGTATCGTACCGTGCCGTCATGGAGTCCAACAAGCCGGTGTCTGAAAAGGTGGACACTTGGATTGCGGCCATGTCTCAAGAGGATAAGGTGGGGCAGCTGATGATGATCAGCCTTCATGGCAGTACGATAGGACAATCCCAAAAGGATGTGATCCGAAAATACCGTGTCAGTGGCGTTATGCTAACGAATGAAAATCTTATTAATAAGAACCAAGTGAAAACTTTCACCAGCGATATTATGCAAACGGCGATAACCTCTAGCATGGTGACACCCTATATCGGGGTACATCGTGATCGCATATTGCATGGGAATGAAAGTTTCTTGCGGTTGCCGAAGCCCAATCGGTGGGGGCAATTGCCTATGGATCGTATCATCAACTTGGCCACGCGATCTGCTATTGAAATGCGGGATATGGGTTTTAACCTAGTTATTGGGCCTAATGCTAATCTTGGTGTACCTAATATGTCTTATACATCCGATCCCACGTGGGCAGGCCATATAAACCTTGCCATGGTGGAGCGTTACCAAATTAATCATATGTGGTTCGCTTATAACTACTTTCCGGCGGTGACCTTAGGGGATGCGTCCTTTGGATCTGCTAATGAGGCGAAAGCGTATCTCAGCAATAATGATGTAGCCGTCTTTAAACGTCTCATTGCGCAGACGACGGCGAATAGCTATATGCTTGTGATGAGTCACATCCAGATTCCTGCTATCGATAATGAACACTTGGCGAGTTCCTCTAAGCCGATTATAGACGGTTGGCTTCGCAAGGAGCTCGGTTATAAGGGGATTGTTATGACGGACCGTATCGATGTGGGTGCGTTGCAATCTAACCAAAAGATAGGCGATTACGCTGTGGCTTCCATTTTGGCGGGCAGTGATCTCATTCTTGTTGATGCGGATACGATTCATATCGATGAAGTCCATCGTGCGCTGACGCAAGCGGTGGCGGATGGAACGATTACGACCGAGCGCCTTAACGAATCGGTTAAGCGCATCTTATTGATGAAAATGCAAACGCAAATTGATCCATAAGATATTTAGGAATATTAGATTTTGTAATCAGAAATTTACGAATTAGATATTTACAAGTTAGAAATTTACCATTAATAGACTTAGTATAAGAAAATTCAGTAACAATTTAATATACTTAACATGCAAATGACGTGCTATACCTTTTGGTTAGCACGTCATTTTTAAACTATATAGATTAAATTATACAGATTAAACTATATAGATTAAAATCTATAGTTTAATATGTATAGCTTATAATGTATAACTTATATAACCACGCCTTATAAGATATGTTGATATCAAAGGTATATGAAAATAAAGTAATCATAAGGCCTTTTATGATGGTAAGGCAACACGTATCGCATAAAAGCTCTGATTTGATGCGTAAAAAAATTAACATAATAAAAAGCTATGTTAACTATATGAAAAAAAGTTTAATAATGATTTAAAATTATGATATAATAATTTCCGTAAATAGTTGGAGGTGAGTATATGAATTTTGTGGGACGTGCTGAGATTATAGAGAGTATCCAGTCCCGTATTGCATTGGGCCAAATGAGTTTATGTGTTGTATATGGTCCTCATCGCAGTGGTAAATCCTATGTGGCTTCGCAGCTTGTACGCCGTCATAAGGCGATATACTTGGCGGGGCGTATGGCCAATGAATCCGTCCATGTGGCTGATATAAATAGAGCTCTTGAGGCACGTTTTGTTCCTGCTGATGCTCAAGACCAGTTCGAGCCTGTAGAAACCTTGCATGAGGCCTTTGTAAGGCTTTTTGAAAGTAGTGTGAAAATACCTCAAACTGTGGTGATTGACGATTATCCTGCCTTGGTGGAGGCTGTACCTCAGTTCCCAATTCACTTGCGCGCTTTTTTAGATACCTATAAAGATACGAGCCGTTTAAACATCATTTTGATGGCGAATGGCATGGAACAGCTCGATGGCCGCATCATTGGCGATCGTAGCCTTATTGGGCCTTTCGTGTCTGAATATCTCGAGGTGAAACCATTTTCCTTAGTGGATATGAAATCCTTGGGCCTTCACTATGCAAAGGACGATTTGCGCACCGTCTTTGCTGTAACAGGTGGTTTGCCTGCCTATGTACAATACTTTGATAATGGTGAAAGCATCGATACGAATATTATTAATTTGTTCTTCTCAGTAACGGGAGCTCTCTTTGAAGAAACACAGTATATCTTGCATCGAGATATGAAAAATATAACGGGTGCCAATGCCATTTTAACGGGTCTTGCTAGATTGGAAAGACCGTACTACGTGGAGCTTTTACAAGAAAGCCAAATTAAAAGTGGTACGTTCACATCTCGTTTGAACGATCTCATCTCTATGGGGCTCGTGGGCCGCATTCAGGCAAGTAATCGTGGGAACGCAAAGTACGCGGATTACCATTTTACGAACAGTATGTTCCATTTCTGGTACCGCTATGTATATAAATACTGGGGCGATATCGTACGCGGTTATGGCGCTGATGTATATTATAATCATGTAAAACCGCAGCTCAATGACTTTGTCCAAGCCGCGTGTATTGCGATTTAATCAGACAATTTCAGATTGAATACTATTACTTAAAGATTGAATACTATTACCCAATGATAGTATATATTTCCTCTAAAAAATGACACCACATTGTGTATGTGGTGTCATTTTTAGTAATAATATATTTTCAGCAATTACCCTTTGAATCTCATACTTATGTTGTACTTTGGATAGAAATTAAGGCTCAAGTATAACAGAATATAGGGAAATTCCAAGGAATTGCCGATTTGTCAAAACACTCTTTCCGCGGTATTGTGTACATAAGCGCTATGCCATGGCAGGAAAGGGGATTTATGTTATACACAAACGAAGAACCTCTAGTACAGAGAACATGTATTAAAACTGCAAACTTACAACATGACAACTATCAGTCAAAAAAATTAGAAACACAGGCATTACCATCTCATTCTTTATTATCGAAAGCTGATGAGTCTAGCCGAAGTATTCCAGAGAAATTGAAATTACAGACCCTCGTCTGTGGTCATCAAGTCTTATCGTCCTTGTCGGACAAGAGCCTCGTGTCCATTTGTCAAAAGCCGAATATGCGAATTCAGACGGTGGGCTATCAATCGTGGTCCGTTGATGAGCTTCGTCATGATGCGGCACAAATTGAGCTTTGTCGCAGGTATCGACCGCTCATCTTGCACTATACGAATCGCATGGGAAACCGCGAGTTCCGCGAGGACGTAGAAAGCTATCTATGGGCGATCCTCATAGAATCAATTTATAGCTTTGATTTGGACGGGCCTGTACCGTTCCCAGGCTTTGTGAAAGCTGGCATCATGTACGGTTATATGCGGTACTGGAAGCGGGAGCGATTGCGTTATCGCCGTGAAATTCACATCCCAGATCGCACCACCGATGATGGAGAAGTCGCCTTTGGCATGGATATCTTCGCATCTGGCGAGAATGTGGCGGATATGGTGATGAGTGCCGACGAAGAGCATAGATTGCGAGCCCGCCTCGTATGGGCCTTAGGCAGACTATCTCCTGATCAACGGGACCTACTGCGCCGTGTCTATGGTGAGTGTCAAAGCTTGGTATCGGTTAGTGAAGAACTGAACTGCAGCCGCCAAGCCATCCAACGGCGTCACGAACGAGCCATTCGAAAGCTGCGGAGATATTTGAGTACAGACTTTGAAGGCTTGCGTGTACATTAGTTATTATAATTTAATTTCTTATTTATATTCTATATATTGCATATTTCTTTTAATCTCGATTAACAAATATACATAAAATATGCAATTCTCAATTTAAATGAGAAAATAATGACACATCAAGGTATAGTTAACTTTTACAAGATCATAAAGTCTTTAATTATACGTAAATTTCTATAGTTTTGTATATATATTTACAAATTATACAGGCTGATATACAATAAGGTCAGTAGCAGATTAAAGCATGCTAATCTGCTTTCACAGAACACGTGTTCATTGTATTGTTGAAAGGAATGTTCCTGATCAGATTGGAGAGGATTCCATGGCAATAGATGATAAACCAACAGATTTGATGGCCGCTCGGCTATCTAAGGGAGAAGATTTGGATTTGATCTACACGAATCCAAAGAATCACATTGTTTGTTTTATTCCTACCTATCAACCTAGTGGTGGGGACAGTACGAAGTGCTATTTTGTGGATGGACGCGAAGAAATGGTCCATCTGCCGATGCGAACGATTACGCGAGAGCTGGCGATGCAGGAAGGGCTGAGACCCAATTACATCATGACCAGCGATGGTCGACGCAGCAGCTATACCGCGCCTAAGACCTATGGTCCGCATTTAACCTTTGCGCATATTAAATGTCGCCGCCCTATCGGCAAGGACGTGGTGTACGGCCTCTTTAACGTGGCTATACCCTATGAATATATCGTTACGGAAGGTCCGGAACCGGATACGAGCTATATTCATGTGGCGGACTTTGCACCGATCTTGGTGTACCAATCCCCGCGTCATGTCAAACACAAATTGAATGAAGCGATGCTAGAACACTGCAACTACGTGCGAAAAATGCTAGCCCGCATCAAACTCAGCCAAAACCCTCAAGTCGTGGCCGAACTATTTATCGCCTGGAGAGACCTAACGAGATAAAATCGTTTGGATGGTGAAAGTAGAAGTAGGAGGTTGGAGAGAAATCTGGGAAAGGAGGATAGGCGTATAAGAAAATAAACGAAACTGCGGGAGCATATGAATTATTAAAACAAGTTAAATATTGAACCTCAATAGAGCTACCTTATATAAGGTGGCTCTATTTTCATATGTTTTTCATTAATGCTAGTGATGTGCTATAATAGACCTAGATTTAACTCTCAGAAAACTAAATCTGCGCCGTTGTGATAGTGGCGCGGTTAAATGGTATTATTTTAGCTCGCTAAAGTGACTTTTAGGGTAGATTTACAATCTCCGCCGTTTTTTGCATTTTAGAACTAGTAAATATCTGTTGTTTCAAAGACAGGGTTAAATTAAATGATCCCCATTAGGGGACGGAAACCCATATTGGTCAGCAAAACCATTCCATGCAACACAATTAACGTGTTAAATTAAATGATCCCCATTAGGGGACGGAAACCTCCATAAGTACCTCCTTATTTGCCCCATGTTGATGTAGTCGTTAAATTAAATGATCCCCATTAGGGGACGGAAACTGATGGCATCAACATTTTTGATTTGCTCCTCGAGTTCAGCCGTGTTAAATTAAATGATCCCCATTAGGGGACGGAAACCTATATCATTCGCTTTAAATAAATAAACTATATCTGTTGCATTATGTTAAATTAAATGATCCCCATTAGGGGACGGAAACAGGAAAGCTCTGTGGCTATTGTGTGAAATTCTTCATCAGTTAAATTAAATGATCCCCATTAGGGGACGGAAACTGCGTAACAGATTAGATTATTATTGTGAGGAAGACCTCAGAAAGTTAAATTAAATGATCCCCATTAGGGGACGGAAACGTATAGCTCTAAGCAATCATGGATAATGGAGCCTCTGCGTGTTAAATTAAATGATCCCCATTAGGGGACGGAAACAGGTCTTTCACAGTGAACATGGCTTCTTCTTTATCGTTGGTGTTAAATTAAATGATCCCCATTAGGGGACGGAAACTTGCTTTTTGAGTTGTTTTGTTAGCCATGATAGACCTCTTTCGTTAAATTAAATGATCCCCATTAGGGGACGGAATCTTTCGGATAGTGAAATTATATTGCATGGTTACACATCCTTGCGTTAAATTAAATAATCCTCTGATGGGGACGGAAACACACCGTCAGGAATTTCTAAGCTAAACGCAGTAGCTTGAGACTGGTTAAATTAAATAATCCCCAAAAGGGGACGGAAACTTTCTTCCTTTTAACGTCTTCAACCCGCCATGTATAAAAACAAGTTAAATTAAATGATCCCCATTAGGGGACGGAAACTTGTATTCTTTGCCTTCAACATCAGTCACATGCTTAGCCTTTAGTTAAATTAAATAATCCCCTGATGGGGACGGAAACGTTACCTACGATATTCAATTTTCAAAGACCGAAGCACCCAAACCGTTAAATTAAATGATCCCCTGATGGGGACGGAAACAATTCATCTTTAGCTACACGAATGTTTTGATTCAACTCGTCTTGGTTAAATTAAATGATTCCCTTTAGGGGACGGAAATACGCTCATTAGAGTATACAGGTAATACATTTCTACGAACATATTGTTAAATTAAATAATCCCCTAATGGGGACGGAAGCATTATGTGTGATATAATTACGTTAGGTTTGGTGCGTAATGTTAAATTAAATAATCCCCATTAGGGGACGGAAATGTAGCTTTAGGTAAGTTTACGATACTATACTCACAGCCAGCGAGTTAAATTAAATAATCCCCTGATGGGGACGAAAACCTGTATTTGTCTACAATCCCTACTAGCGCCTCGACTTCTTTCTTGTTAAATTAAATAATCCTCATTAGGGGACGGAAACACCAATCTTGTTTTGGCTCTTAACGGTGTCCTTTTAAGCATTTGTTAAATTAAATAATCCCCTGATGGGGACATAAACTAAATTCCATACGACGAGCATATTTGAAAGCTTGATGCAGCAAAGTTAAATTAAATAATCTCCTGATGGGGCGGAAACTACCTGGAGATTGTCGTTCATATACAAGTTCAGGCAACTTGAACGTTAAATTAAATAATTCCCTGATGGGGGAGGAAACATTTCAGATGCCGTAAATTCGGTTACCCCATTGATTTTATTGTAGTTAAATTAAATAATCCTCATTAGGGGACGGAAACTTATAATCAACAAAAGGCCGCTCGTTCTCGTGAACATCATAGCGTTAAATTAAATAATCCCCATTAGGGGACGGAAACAAGCCATTACTTTTGATGCTTTCCGCAATTTCCATGCGTTTTGTTAAATTAAATGATTCCCATTAGGGGACGGCAACAAGTTAATATCATGTCCTGGATTAATAAATACTTTCATCGTTTAGTTAAATTAAATGATCCCCTGATGGGGACGGAAACCTTTCCAACCGTTGCTTTCGTAATAGTCAAAGAATTGTTCAACGGTTAAATTAAATAATCCCCATTAGGGGACGGAAATACACAATTCGTTTAAATTCCCATAATCAATTTCTGTTTTTCCATGTTAAATTAAATGATCCCCATTAGGGGGCGAAATTCATCTCGAGTATATAGTTCGTTTTCTTCGTGTTAAATCAAATGATCCCTATAAAGGGACGGAAATACGTTACCATTCAACATGACATTAAACATCTTGAATCGTGCTAGTTAAATTAAATAATCCCCATTAGGGGACGGAAACTGCAGTGTTTACTCATTACATATCACCGCATCAAGCAGTATTGATAAATTAAATGATTCGCTGATGGGGACGGAAATGTACATGATATGTACCTCCTTAAAAAATGTCTTATAAGAGAGTTAAATTAAATAATCCCCTTACGGGGCCGGTTCTTATCTCAAAAACTCATATAAGTACAAAAATATATCCAGTATATTCTTATTTAGGAATATACTGGCTTTTTTGTATAATTCTGAGGGTTTTCTATTGGTTTTAATCAGAAATGAATATATAATGAAGACAATAGTTCTTTTATTTCTTAAGTAGAGTTTGGAGGCGATGTGATGGGTAAATGGGATGCACTGGTAAAGGGTGCATTGCTTCATGATATCGGCAAAGTTGTGTATCGAGCTAATCAGGGAACCGATGCACATTCTAAGCGCGGCGCTGCTTTTATTGAGCCCTATTTTTCCGATATGGGTTTAAAGCAAAGTATTACTCATTGTTTGAAGTATCATCATGGGAAAGAGCTTAGTGCGGCTCAACTAGAAAATGATGATTATGCATACATTGTGTATGAAGCGGATAATATTGCTGCTGCAGTAGATCGTCGAGATCTTGAGGAAGGTGAAAATACATCTACACAGAAGTTTGATAAAGAGTTACCGCTCCAATCAATCTTTCGTGTATTTGGGGGTAAAACTAGTACTCAACCCTTACAGTATTATTTACGTGGTATTGATGTGTCTGACCATTTTAATTATCCTGAAAGTGATAAAACGATACGTGCATCAAGTGATAAATATAAGACACTATATGATGTATTAGTACAGAACTTTCAGCAACAACCAATAGATAAGATGTCCGTTAATGAGTTGTTGAGAATTTATGAAGACACTGTGTCTTATATGCCATCTAGTACGGCAACAGATCAAGCTAATGATATCTCTTTGTATATGCATTCAAAGATAACAGCCGCAGTGGCACATAGTATGGTGCATTATTTTGAGGAACAAGGTATTACTGATTATAAAGAATACTGTTATCAGAATTCTAAAAAGTTCCGTGAAATGCCAGCGTTTCGATTAATATCTGGAGATATTTCTGGCATTCAGAATTTTATTTATACGATTCCGTCTAAAGGTGCATTGAAATCATTACGTGGTCGCTCATTCTATTTAGAAATTTTGATGGAACAAATTGTAGATGAGCTATTAGATGCATTGCAGTTAACTCGGGCAAACCTTATTTACAATGGTGGCGGTCATTTTTATGTATTGGTTCCTAATACAACAAAAACTTGTACTGCTATTGAATCTATGGAAAAATCCATTAACGAATGGTTCTTAACCGTATTTGGTACTAAATTGTATTTAGCACTTGGTTCCGCTACCGCAACAGCTGCCGAGTTAATTCAATCGCAACGTACATTATTCCGCAAGGTGAGCCAATCTGTTGGTGAGGCTAAGTCTAAACGATATTCTGAACAGCACCTAACAGATCTATTTAATCCAAATAGTACGTATAATATGGTTCTTCATGGTGAACGGGAATGTTCCATTTGCCACACTTCAACAGTAACACTGTCTCCTTATGGTATGGGTACAGATGCAGAGGCTTGTCCTATCTGTAATGGCTTGTACCGCCTAGGGGAACAGATTGTTGACAGTCGAGATACTGTCTTTGTATTAGCTCGTCCAAATAATAGTGATACTTGTGAAAGTATTCCAAAGGTTGAAGTATATGTTAACAACTGGAATGATGATGCGGACAATTTGAGACTCTATCTCTATGTAGTTCCTGAAGCATCATTACAAAAATTTGAAGCTAATCATGAGATTCTAAGAATCTACTCTAAGAATACGGCCAAAACAGGACATAATGTATTCAATCGCATATGGTTAGCAGATTATGTAGCACGTAAGGACAATGGTCAAGTTTATGAGTTTGAAGAGCTAGCTACATCAAGTGGCTTAGGTGAGGACAAGGGAATTAAACGTCTTGGTGTATTACGAGCTGATGTGGATAACCTTGGGGCGGCATTTATTGGGGGTTTTATTTCTGAAGGATCAGATCGATTCAAATACGGCACCCTATCACGCTATGCTGATTTATCTCGTGATTTAGCTATGTTCTTTAAAGTTGCTGTTAATAAGATGGCTCAAGGTGATGTACAAGGTTTCGGCACATCTGTTATGCCATTTACTATTTGGGCTAATAAACAAGTTACAACTAGAAACATCCATGTTATCTATTCTGGTGGAGATGATGTATTCCTTGTTGGTGCATGGGATGAATTGTTGGAATTGGCAATTGATATTCGTGAGAAATTGGCAGAGGTTACAGATAATAAAATTACTATGTCTGCGGGCTTAGCATTATTCTCTCCATCCTATCCAATTAGTCAAATGGCAGCAATTACAGGCTTACTTGAAAGTGTTGCTAAAGATAATGATGGCAAAGATAGTATTGCTTTATTTGGATTTGAAACCAACTCAAACGGTGAAGAGCGTATATGCCGACATGTATATAAATGGGATGACCTCATTAATAATGTTATTGAAGATAAGCTTTATACACTGGATCAATTATTTGTTATTCCAGGCATTAATGAGGTACAAGACTCAAAAATGAAATTAGGTAAAGGCCTAATATATAAGTTGATGGAATTGTTACAAGGTATATTAAATGATAGAGCCTTAGGTAAACATATTAATGTGGCTCGTATACTCTATTTATTAGCTAGATTAGAACCTAAGAAAAATAATCCTACCTATGAATCATATAAAAACCTTGTTACAGCTATTCATAGATGGATTCAATCAGAAGAAGATTGCAAAGCTTTGCTAACAGCTTGCAACCTCATAGTTTACTATATGCGTGATACAAAGTGAGGAATAGTATATGACACAAGGTAAATTTAATTGGGATATAGATATTGTCACTAAGGCAGAAGAAACTATCGGTCGTTTAAGATATAATCCAAAATGCAGAAAAACAGATGAAGTATTTGACGTAAAGTATGCACAAGTACGTAAAATTTTATCTAGCGTAGTGGCCATTAAAAATAAATTGGGTGTAGAGCAACGTAAAAGCAAATCCTTTGATAAGCTACCTGAAAATATAGCGATGGAGGTTCGTTTTTTAAAAACTACATTCTTATATCAAGCTGGTCGAGATAAAGATAATAAATATCCAGTAAAAAACTTTATTGAAGATAGTCAATTGGTAGAGATGGTTGAATGCATTGGTACTGATGTTAATAAATTTGAAATGTTCTGTAAATATGTAGAAGCATTAGTAGCTTTTTATAAATATAGAGCGGTCAGTGTTATAGCTGCGTCTAATGAAGCGTGGAACAAAAATAAACAGTATAGTAATCAAAATTACAATCAAGCAAATGGAAACCGTCGATAGGAGGGGCACAAGATGGAGAACAATGATAAATTAAAATCCTTACGTGGTAAATTACTAATTACAGGTACTATTAAACTAGAAACTGGTATGCATATTGGTGCTAGTAATGACTTTGCTCCTATTGGATCCGTTGATACACCATTCATTCGTGATGTAGTTTCTCAAGAGCCTATTATTCCTGGTAGTTCCATTAAAGGAAAATTACGTACTTTACTAGCCAAAAGCCATTGTGATGATTATATAATGAATGAGATTAAGGCTGATAAAGAGGAAATCAAACGTTTATTTGGCTCTGTAAATCCTGTAAAACCAGCTCGTTTACAGTTTTATGATTTATTTATCACAGATGAAACTCGTCAATTGTTTGCTAATATAGAGACTGATACGTATATGGGTGAAATCAAGTTTGAAAACACTATTAATCGTGTTGATGGTAGTGCTAATCCTCGTCAAATTGAACGTGTTCCAGCAGGTACAGTATTTACACTTAAAGTAGCCTATAATATTGAAAGTGAAGCTGAAGTGGCTGAGGATATGAATATATTAAAAGATGGTCTTGATTTATTAGGTATAGATTATCTTGGAGGTCATGGCTCTCGCGGCTATGGTCGTGTGAGCATTTCTATTGATGAGGTAAAGTCAGTAGGTAATAGTGCAATTAATACGCAGGATTTATTAGATATATTAAGAAAGTAGGTTGTTACTATGAACTACTATCTATATCCACTGCGTTTCCTTACACCGGTGCACTTTGGAGATACCTCAGAAGGCGGTAGTTTAGAAACTATTTCCTTTACACTTGGCTCTGATGCATTATTTGGCGCATGCTGTCATGAAATCAGTTATGATACAGGTTTATTACAATCTTTTATCGACTCCGTAAAAGAACAGCATATTGCATTATCTAGTTTATTTCCATACTGTATAGACGACGGTGAGTATCAATTATATGTACCTTCACCTATTATGCAAATCGATTCAAAAGAGATGCCGATTACAAGTTTTGCAGAGACAAAACGTGTAGCGACAGAGCAAAAGAAGATTAAGAAGATTGAGTATATCCGAGCATCACAGCTACAAAATTTTAGTCAATATATAGAATCAGATACCTCACAAAAACATATGCCTATCTTTGGAGCTAAGCAAGCCATGACACAAGTAAATATGCGTGGTGAAAAAAGTAGACCATATTATGTGGGGAGCTATCAATTTATGTCAAACACAGGACTATATATTATAGTTGGGTTTATTGATGATGATAGTCGTGAGTTATTTGAGGTAATTCTTGAGCTACTAGGCCTGTCTGGTATCGGTGGCAAGCGCAGCGGTGGTTATGGGAAATTTGAGTTAGCTGATGATCCCATTCAGTTGGAATCTGAAGGTATTTATAAAGATGACTCTGCTTTATATGCATTGCTTCATAATAAGCACGGAAAGATGATGTGTATTAGTACTTGTGTTCCGACTAGTGAGGAAGTTGCTACTTTAAAACAAGGTTCCTATAAATTACAAAAGCGTGGTGGCTTTGTAGGTTCTACTGGTAGTGAGATTCAAGTAAAACGTAATTCTTATTATGTTATTAAAGAAGGCTCTGTTTGTCCAAAAGCATTGGTCGGACAAATGCTTACTATTACGGGGGATAGTTTACCGCATCCTGTATATCGTAATGGTATGGGCTTATGGATTGGGGTGGATTATGAGTAATCGTATTGATCATACACAATTATCACTCACTATTGTGAGTCCTACCAATATTGGTGGCCCTGAGACGCTAACAACTAAAGACTATATGTACAATTACGATGCCGGTGAAGTATATCTCCTTAATAACTATGAATGGTTTCGCTTTTTAGCTTGTCATAATAAATTAGCAGAGTTTGAAATATATATGCAGAATGAGATGGTAAGACCAAATGGTCGAACTATGTATGATTGGGCTAAAAATACTATTGGCGCATCTCAGCTAACAAAAGATGTATTAGGCCCTGCTATTGGATCAATTATGAAATCATCGATATATAATGAAGGCCGTAAAAATTCATTAAATGATATTACACCTCAGATTCGTGGGGCAAATGGAGAAGTTTATATTCCTGGTAGCTCTATTAAAGGTGTTATTGATAGTGCTATTATTTCACATATGCTTCGTAATAATAAAGCATTTAGAAGTAATGTACAAAGAGAGTTAAGAAAAGTTTTAGATGTATATAAAAGAAAGAATGCTAGAAGCCTTTTTAAAGATATATTTAAGATGGTTAATCAAGCTATTATTAAGCATATTCATGTCCTTACAAACAATGAAGGAAAACCATTAAAAGGTATTTTGGCTAGCGCTTTCCGAGGTATTTCTGTTTCTGATGCTATGCCTATGAGTGTCATTCAAACAGAGGTATTAAAGAAAGAGGATTCTTGTCTTGATGAAGATGGGACTCACGCTATTTCGGTGCATCGTGAGTGTATTTTACCAAATCAGAAGTTCTCCTTTACAGTAACCCTTGATACAGCTATGACTAAAGAAATAGGGATTACTAGTATCGATCAAGTGTTAACGATTTTACAGGAAGACTTTGATGCTACTCATAAGTTATTAGCCTCTAAATTTAAGAAGGTTAATCCGACTGTCTTTAAAGCACTAGACTCAGCTAATGCTTATATTGGGAGTAATACAGGGTTTATTCAAAAGACTATTATTATGGCTGCTTTTACAGATGACGAAAAAACAGGAATTGATATTATTAGAGCTATTTTAGATGTAAATTTTCAAAAGGCTAAACATGATACTAAGGATAAATTATTGGCACCACGAGCGATTAAATTAGTAAAGTGGAATGGCAATTATTATGAGATGGGGGGCATTCATATTGGCAGATAATGTTGAAATTATGGCCATTGAGTTAGCAATAACAGCAGATCCATCGATTAAAATTGTACAGTCCATAGGTAGTGTGCTACATGGCGTCTTAATGGAGTTAGTAGGGACAGAATACGCAGGTCAGTTGCATGAAACGGGCCTGCGCCCTTATAGCCAATATATCTATTTTAATAAAGAAAAAGGTCAATATATTTGGCGCCTTTCCGCTGTAACAGCAGAGGCTGTTGAGCGTATATTACGACCAGCACTAGATATGCCTGAAAAGATTTTTTTGAAACAAAAACGAGGGCATATTTACATTCAAGATAGAACCATTTTAGAGGAAACCTCCTATGAAGCATTAATGGCTAAGTTTTGGAGTGGTGAAGCAGAATATACACAAGCGAAATTGAGGTGCGTGACCACAACAAGCTTTAAGGTAGACCAACAATATACAATATTCCCTGAAGCATTTCGTATCTATCGCTATTTGTTGCGCCAATGGAACCAGTTCACTACATTTGAAATGATGGATTCCGATGATTTATTAGCTGCGCTTGAATCGGCAGCTTTCATTCGCGACTATAATTTGCGTATGGGTATGTATGGTTTAGAAGGGGTTAAAATCCGTGGTTTCCGTGGAGAGATTGTTATGCAATTTAAGCGAAATTTAGTGATGCAACGCATCTTATCTCTATTGACCTACTATAGCCAATTCACAGGGCTCGGAATTAAGACCGCATTAGGTATGGGTGGCGTACAAAGTGAGGTAGTACAATGAGAATTCTTTATACCCCAGTAGGGGATACAGATCCTATTCGTGGATGCTATGATGGAGGGATGCTTCATATCGTAAGGCATTATAACCCAGATATGGCGATTCTAGTATTGAGTAAGGAAATGGAGCAAAAGGAAGCCTCTGATAGTCGTTTTTCTAAGGCTTTAAAGCATGTGAAACCCGATTTACATATTAAGCTCGTACGTACTGGTCTTAAAGATGTGCATCATATTGATGCTTTACAACCATTTATTAACCATTTCTATGAGATGCTTTCCGAATATCCAGATGCAGAGATACTTATTAATTTAAGTTCTGGAACACCTCAAATGAAGATGATTATGTCCCATCTTAGTGTTGAACATGATGCGGTACTTGGTATTCAAGTTGATACCCCTCAACGTCGCTCCAATCGCTCAGAGCCTGCAGTTAATGATGACGAAGATATTGAAATTGTTATTGAAAATAACTTTGACGATCAAGAAGATGCAGAAAATCGATGTCATGAACCTCAAATGGGATATATTAAGCGTAACAATCTTAAACAATCTCTTCATACTCTTATTAATAGCTATAAATACAAAGAGGCTATAAGTCTTTACGAGCGTTATAAAAAAACATTTACCGATGAATTAGATAACGATATTTTACCATTACTTGAACATGGAAAATTGCGATTAGAGCTAGAATATAAAGCAGCTTTAGAGAAAGTCAATAGGATAGGTGATTTATCATTAACATCTATATTTACCGATTGGAAACGGATAAAATTACATGAGTTTTTAATGCTTATGGAAGTTCGTTTAAAACAAGGACAAATTGAAGATTTTATTTTAAAGATTACTCCTTTTATGTATGAGTTAATGCGATATTATTTTTCTATGGTATATCATGTGAATTGGGATGAATTTGAGAAATGGACATCTGTAGGCCCTCGCACTAATATGGAAAGCTTTAAGGAAAAACACCCGCAGCTTTATTTTTCGTGGTATGCACATACTAAAACACCACAATTTAATGAGATTCAGCTCTCTTTAAACCATATGTTACATATGTTAGAGGATCAGCCAAATGTCAATTCTTTATTGCTGAAGCAACTAAAGGATATTCGTAATATTGAAAGAAAAATACGTAATAAAATTGCTCATGAAGTTGTTGTGTTGACAGAAATAGAAATTTGTAAGTCTGTTAGTATTAAGTCTTTGCAGTCTTTTTTAGAGTTAATTCAAGCTGTATTTTCAACTATAATGAAACCATCAAAACAAAATAAACTAATTTACGATACCATCAATACATATGTGTTAGAACAAATTCAATAGTGTGAAAACGCATTAAACTGAATAATTTTATAGATTATCATCTTTAGACCTAAATTGATTCCTTAGCATATTCATTTGTATAAAAGGAGGCGACTATATGTCATCCTTATATGTTACAGAAGCAGGATCGTTTATCAAGCGTGACGGTGGTCATGTTGTAGTTGGTCGTAATAATGAGGTATTGTTTGAGGTCCCTTTAGAGCGAATCGAAGATATTACTGTTTTTGACTCAGTATCTATAACAAGCTCATTGGTAACTGACTTTATTGAACGTGGCGTACCGATTACATGGCTATCTGGTTATGGCAAGTATTTTGGTACTATAATCAATACGAATACTATTGACATTAACAAACATAAGAAGCAATTTGATCTGTTAGATGATAATGCATTTAGAGTGGCTATGTCACGTAAAATTATTCGGGCAAAGGTGCGTAATCAGCTGACTATTCTTCGCCGCTACGCACGTAATTTGGAAGAGGATATCAATATAGATGTACAGATTGCGAATATTAAATCTGTACGTAGTCATATTGGTGAATGTATGCGTGTATCTGAACTCATGGGGTATGAAGGGCTGATAAGTCGTCTTTATTTTGAAGCACTCGGTAAAATTGTGCCATCTGCCTTTGCTTTTACAAAACGTACAAAACAACCGCCTCGAGATCCGTTTAATGCCATGCTCGGATTAGGTTACAGCATGCTGTTTAATGAAATCTTAGCTGGTGTTATTAATGCAGGTCTCCATCCATTCGTAGGAGTCATGCATAGCCTAGCTAAAGGTCATCCAGCCCTCGCATCTGACTTAATTGAAGAATGGCGGGCGCCAATTATAGATTCTATGGTGCTATCTATGGTGAGCCGTAATATGGTAGATTTATCCGAATTTGATAATTCTGATAAAGGTTGCTACCTGACAGCAGAGGGGCGTAAGGCATTTCTAATGGCCTATAATAAGAAAATTCGTTCTGAAAATCAATATATTGATGATCGTAAAAGCTATCGTGAATCTATCTATAAACAGTGCAAGCAATTTGCTAGTGCAATTATACACGAAGATGTAGATTTGTATACGCCATTGGAGATTCACTGATATGAAAAAGTTTATCGTCCTAGTTATCTATGATGTGGTGGATAATAAAACGCGTAACCGTCTTGTTAAATGCCTGGAGCGTTATGGCGTTCGTGTCCAAAAGTCTGCGTTTGAAGCATTGCTTAATAGGAAACAATATGATGCTATGATGCGGCGAGCTAGTAAGATGATTAATCCTATAGAGGACTCCTTACGAGTCTATGTCCTTGATGACATTATAAATATCTATACTTGGGGTATTGGAGAACGTAAGGAACAAGACTGTATCGTACTTTAAATATAAATAGTTACTCTCGATTAATACTGTTACGATGTAGAGGTGTAATTAATAATAATAGAATCATTAATATTGGTAAAAGTATTTCAGAGCTTGATGTTTTGTATTGATGATTCTATTATTGTATTATCTATTTTCTTATATGATATAATGGGTCTAGAATTTAACTCCTGAGAAATTAAATCTGCGCCGTTGTGATAGTGGTGCGGTTTAACGATGTTATTTTAACTTGCTAAAGTGCTTTTTGAGATTAATTTGTAATCTCCGCCGTTTTTTGCATTTTGGAACCAGTAAATATCTGTTGTTTCAAAGACAGGGTTAAATTAAATAATCCCCTGATGGGGACGGAAACTTGAAAGGTTAAGAGATACTATTGAAAGTACCCACAATATTCAGTTAAATTAAATAATCCCCTGATGGGGACGGAAACTGTTAGCCGATTGGCTAACCCTTTCATTATTAAAAATTGATTAGTTAAATTAAATAATCCCCTGATGGGGACGGAAACACAAAATATCAAACATGTAATTTAAGATATTTTCTATTTTATAGTTAAATTAAATAATCCCCTGATGGGGACGGAAACAAGAGGAAGGTCAGACCCCATAAGATTTTTAATCCGTACACGTTAAATTAAATAATCCCCTGATGGGGACGGAAACTTTTCTTGGGCTTCTGTAGATACATAAACCCTATCAGCATATAAGTTAAATTAAATAATCCCCTGATGGGGACGGAAACGTTATGAAGTGGACAACCAATAACATCGATTTAATAAGAAGGTTAAATTAAATAATCCCCTGATGGGGACGGAAACCCTATTACATTCAATAAAAATTATAGTGCGCAAGTCTTAAAGGCGTTAAATTAAATAATCCCCTGATGGGGACGGAAACGATCATAGAGAAGGTTTTCCATATCTTTAGTGATGTTTACTTTCATCGTTAAATTAAATAATCCCCTGATGGGGACGGAAACGAGTTTTAAAGACACACCGTACATCGTTGGAGTCTCATATGGTTAAATTAAATAATCCCCATTAGGGGACGGAAACTAATGCCATAGCTTGTTTTAGGATACTAACCGCAATCGATGTCTTGTTAAATTAATAATCCCCATTAGGGGGCGGAAACGCTTTTGCTGTCAAAAATCTTTTTGTACATTGTGTGATGTCCGCTAAATTAAATAATCCGCATTAGGGGACGGAAACGTCAATGGAATGTTGGACGCTTCGATTAAGTTCAAGGCTTTCTGTTAAATTAAATAATCCCCATTAGGGGACGGAAACCCATTTTTCATGGCACTTGTAATACTCCAACTTTCACATGGTGGTTAAATTAAATAATCCCCTAATGGGGATGGAAACTCTAAGCCATTTGCTAATAGCTTTGTAGCATATGTATGTCTAAGGTTAAATTAAATAATCCCCAATGGGGTCAGAAAAGCACTATCTTATTATTTGTAGATAGTGCTTTTTCTTATTTTATATAAATATTAATTTTTTAAGGCTGCCATTTCGAATATCCAAATCCCATCATAATAATGCTTACTACGAGCATGCCGTTACCAAGGGTAATGGCGCTTTCATTTGTGGCTAGGCAGGTAATAAAGGATCCGATGCCCATAATGATTGTGCCTAGTATAGCAGATAGTTTATGAATTGCCATGATAATCACCCTTTGCTTTCACTAACAACATTAGGTTTAACAATATATGTAATGATTGCGTACAGTAGGGCTCCGATTACAATCCCGTTCAGCGAAGCTAGTCCGAATGGTATGAATTTAACACAGACTAATGCGATGGCCCATGTAATCCATGGAACTAGATTCCATTTTTTGAAAGTCGCTTTGTTGTAATCGATATATTTTCCACGATGAACCAGGTAAAAGTCCGCTAAGATAATACCGCATAGTGGCGGAACGATGATGCCTAGTGTACTTAAGAATACAAAGAGGGAGTCGATTTTATATGGTTGTGTCATTGTTGCTAATGCAGAGATAGCAATGAGTACGGCTAGCATAATATTTCTGTTTAGTTTGAAAGAGTTGGCTAGGTTCAATGATGTGGAATAGAGGTTCGCACCATTTGTTGTGAAGATATTTGTAGTCAACAATAGTAAGCTTGGGAACACGAGGCCAAAGCTTAATAGTACGTTGATTAAGTCACCATCATTCATAGCAACGCCTGCGATAGCACCGCAGCTGATCATTAAGGTATTGCCGCCTAATAAACCAATTGTGCTCGCTGTAATAACGTCTTTCTTGCTTTTACCATAGCGCATAATATCAGCGATACATGTGGCAGTGGATAGAATCCATGTACCGATAACGATGGTAATGCCTGAAAGTAAATCGATAGGTTGTAATGGCACATAGTTAAATAATTCTTGCCAACCACCGATTGTTTGAACCGAGCGAGCCGCCGTTCCTAGAGAGAGGAATACGATGGACGGAATTGCAATATAGCCGAATACGGCGAGTGATTTAATACCGAGAACTGCAAAGATACCCATGATAACGGCGCTGAGCATCATAGCAATGACTTCACCCGTATAGGAAAGGTTGAATACTTGAGCAATAAAATGTCCATATAAAGCCGCTTGAATAGTGTACCAGCCTAGATTGACGATAGGTACGAAGAGAGAGGCAATTCTAGATCCTTCCTGACCGAAGCTGTATCGAGTCAAAAGGGCAAAGGTAAGGCCTGTTTTATAGGCGATTACACTCACTAGCCCTGCGATGATACATAAGAAAATATTTCCTAGAACCATGGCTAATAGTAATTCGTTGAAAGTCAGCCCCGCAGCTAACCCGCCACCAGCCATCATACTAGTAACAAGAAACACGAACCCAGTCCAAACGATAGTGAGAGAAAAGCAGGACTTCCTTGACCCTAACGGGACAGGCTCTCTAGAATACTCATTATCTGTGTTTGTATTAACTGGTTCTACAAACTCTAATTTCTCCTTACTCATACATCTATACTCCTTTACGTAATAAAAAATCTACCATGATGTGTTTAAGATTTATATAAGCATGGTAGTAAAGACCTATTATGTAGCGTAAATATAGTGAATTCTTCTAATAAAGGATAGATATTTAATTTGTCATAAACGAATGGTATTTGTCTTCATTAAAACATACGGGGAATGAATATTCAATATGTATATTATGCATATTAAGCAATGTTGAGAATAAGACATATTCTATATTTTAATAGTGATATAGATATTTGGTATTTTGTTAAAAGAATAAAGGCAGTACTATTATATTTCATATTAGTACTGCCTTTTGGTTTGTTTCAGTTATTGTATTAGTTAAAGTATTCTATTGTCTTGATATTATACAAATGCTTTCATAATAACCATGGAAATCAATGCATTTACAACGCTGATAGTCATAAGCATTGGCCAATATTTTTTAGGTACTTCAACTACACCTAGTAATCGGCCCATGTATTGGATTTGGGAGCCCATTAAGAGTAGAGCTGGAGCCAAAATAGTCACTTGTATCATATCAATCGTATTGTTAGAAAGCAAGTTAACTGCAACGCCGATACCAGCAGAGTAGGATAACCACGCTGTTAACAAGATTGTTACGCTTTCACCTGGAAGACCAAATAGAGCCATTGCAGGAGCAAATAGGTTACCTAAAAATGCCATGATACCTAAGATGCGTAATAGCTCGGCAAGTGTGTATGCCATCAATACGTTTGGTAATAAGTTTTGAGTGGCTAGCGTAAAGCCTTTTCGTGCACCACGAATAAATATATCAAATGGATTGTTTGTTTCTTTATTGTTGCTCATCTTTGAAATCTCCCTTGAATACTGTATTAAGTGCGATTCGACATACGGCACCACCAAAGAACTTCATAACAAATACTACGATGAGTGGAAGGATAATTGGTACTGTTAAGTACGCAAAAATAGCAGATCCAATGGCTACGTAGTTGTTAATCATGCCCGCACCGCTATACTGCCATGCCGTCATGATTGTTAATTCTTTACGGTTAACTAGATTGTTGTCGTAAAGGTCTTTGGTAATCGCTGCACCTGCATCTGTACTTTGTAAGTCCGTAATCATTGCAAGGCCAGTTAATCCAGGGATACCTAAAATAGGTTTCAATAATGGAGTCATTAATTTATGGGCTGCACGGATTGCACCGTAATGTTCTAAAATCTCAAGTACACCCAATGCCAACATAACTGTTGGTGTTAAGCCCAAGGCAAAGAGGAAGCCTGCGCGAGCGCTGACGCCACCTTCCCCAATAAAGGTGTTTTTTGCAGGGTTAACCATGGTACCAAATTTACCAGAAATAGTTGCAAAGTCTAAAGCAGAGAGCCATTTAAAACCTTCTACATTGTTAAGTAATCCGGAGAAGAATAGGATTGCTACAGCTAATGCAATATAGCAACCGACAGTTACCTTCTTAGTAAATTGAGTATAGTTTTTCTCATTGTTAGGGTCACTCATGATTTTAACCTCCTACATAAAACACATAGAGTTATATGATTTATAATTATATAGTAGAGATAATAAATAGTGCAAGAATATCATTTATAAAAGTTATATATATTATTAAAAGTTTTTATTTAAACTGA
>OBWI01000268.1_pt1 | contig 37997 bp, 25 predicted proteins | sample 1495201 | NCBI WGS metagenome assembly OBWI01 (sample SAMEA2580050, study PRJEB22360) | human gut metagenome | biome: human gut; feature: human-associated habitat; material: faeces | place: Denmark | collected 2008/2010
CAAGCCGGGAAATTCGTTGCAGACGGTCAGTCGACCAGCGAATTGATCTGGATGATATGGTCGCGCTGCGGGCCGGTGCCGATCACGGAGATACGGCATCCGGACAGTTCCTCAAGACGCTTGACGTAATCCTGACAGGTCTTCGGCAGATCATTGAAGTCGTGGATTTGGGAAATATCCTCGTCCCAACCCGGCATGGATTCGTAGATTGGTTTCGCCGCCGCGAATTCGGACTGATCAGTAGGCATATCGTCGCGGCGTTCGCCGTTGACATCATAGGCCACGCACAACGGGATTTCCTTCAGGCCGGTAAGCACGTCAAGCTTGGTGAGCACGATGTCGGTCAGGCCGTTGACCTGAGCCGCATAACGATTGACGACCGCATCGAACCAGCCGCAACGCCGCGGGCGACCCGTAGTCACACCATACTCATGACCCTGCGCACGCAGCCACTCGCCATCCTCGCCAAACAGCTCAGTCGGGAACGGACCTTCGCCCACGCGGGTCACGTATGCTTTGGAAACGCCGATCACGCGGGTGATCTTGGTCGGGCCGACACCGGTACCGGTGCATGCGCCGCCGGCGGTCGGGTTGGAGGACGTGACGAACGGATACGTGCCGTGATCCACGTCGAGCATGGTGGCCTGGCCGCCTTCGAACAGCACGGTCTTGCCTTCGTCAAGTGCCTTATTGAGCACCAGCGAGGTGTTGGCCACGTACGGCTTCAGACGTTCGCCAAGCTTGAGCAGCTCGTCGGTAGTCTCGTCCACGTCGATCGGACGACGGTTGTACAGCTTGACGAGCATCTGATTCTTCTGATGCAGGCTCGCCTCGACCTTGTCATGCAGATGTTCGGCGTTGAACAGGTCGTGTACGCGGATGCCGACGCGGTTGATCTTGTCCGCGTAGGCCGGACCGATGCCGCGGCCGGTAGTGCCGATCTTATGCTTGCCAAGGAAGCGTTCGGTCACCTTGTCGAGCGTGCGATGGTACGGCGCGATCACGTGCGCGGCTTCGCTCACCAGCAGTCGGGAGCAGTCCACGCCACGGCTTTCAAGACCGTCGATCTCCTCGAACAGCACTTCGGGATCGACGACGACGCCGTTGCCGATCACGGGGGTCACGTTCGGGCTGATGATGCCGGAGGGCAGCAGGTGCAGCGCATACGATTCGTCACCAACGACCACGGTATGGCCCGCATTGTTGCCGCCATTGAAACGCGCAACATAGTCGACCTTGGTGCCGATAAGATCGGTCGCCTTGCCCTTACCTTCGTCGCCCCACTGGGCACCGATCAAAACAATTCCAGGCATGTTGTTGCACCTCCGCGCGTATGCGATTTCGCCTCAAAGCCTTACCCAAGGCCTTACAAAGACTACCCTGCGCCCTCTACCGGATATCTGCCGGATATGCACCGATCGGCCGTTGAAACTAGTCAGTTCCATCGTTTTCGTCTCATACAACGCGACACACCCATCGTGCCGCACACGCCGCATGCATTACACGGCGCGTGCGGCATCACACTACTTCAACGCCTTGCCCGCGCTGCCAAGCTGCCTGCAAGCCTCCACCACGCGTGCGGCCATGGCGCTTTCCGCTTCGCGCCCCCACGAACGCGGGTCGTACATCTTCTTGTTGCCCACCTCGCCATCGATTTTGAGCACCGAATCATAGTTGGAGAACATGTGACCGGCCACCGCACGGCTGAATGCGTACTGCGTATCGGTGTCGATGTTCATCTTCACCACGCCGTAGCTCACGGCCTGCGCGATCTCCTCCGGCGCGGAGCCGGAACCGCCGTGGAACACCAGGGCGAACGGCTTACCGGAAGCGACATCCAGCGAGTGCGCGGGGTCGGGCATTTCGCCGGCCTTAATCGCGAGCGCGACCGTGGTCTGGATTTCGTCGAGCAGTTCGGGGCGCAGTTTCACCACGCCTGGTTTGTATGCGCCGTGCACGTTGCCGAAGGTGAAGGCGGCCATGTAGCGTCCGCGCTCGCCGAGGCCGAGTCGTTGCGCGACGGCGATGCCTTGCGCGGGCGTGGAATACAGTTTGTCATTGATTTCGGCGCTGTGCCCGTCTTCTTCGCCGCCGACCGCGCCGATTTCGATTTCCAGCACGGTGTGCGCGGCTTGGGATTTGTCGAGCAGTTCTTCTGCGATGTCGAGGTTTTCACCCAGCGGCACTGTGGAACCGTCCCACATGTGTGACTGGAAGGTCGGTTCCTGACCGTGCTTCACCTGTTCGACTTCATGATCGAGCAGGGGGCGCACCCATTCGTCCAAATACTGTTTGGCGCAGTGGTCGGTGTGCAGGGCGATGGTGATGTTGGGGTATTTCGCCGCGACTTCGTGCGCGAAGGCTGCGAAGGCAAGCGAGCCGGTGACGCGGTCGTTGACGCGTTGCCCGGAGAAGTAGGCGGCGCCGCCTACGGAGACTTGGATGATGCCATCGGATTCCGCCTCGGCGAAACCCTGGAGTGCGGCGTTCAAGGTCTGCGTGCTGGTCACATTGATCGCGGGATAGGCGTAACCGCCGCGGCGTGCGGCGTCCAGCATTTGCGCATAACGTTCCGGCGTTGCAATAGTCATGCCTCCATTATCGCCCAACCCTATCCCACTTGTCATGTGACAACATTCGCCATCTTTCCTTTCCGTTTTCCCGACCGTCCGCTCCATATCCAGGTCGCCCGCCCCACTAGGGCCATATGCCGAGCGTTCTCGTCTCATATCCCGACACTTGCGGGACCGACCAATAAACATGGCGAAACCATTGCGATCGTTCCATCGGAAGTCATAGAATATCCACCGGATCGCGCGACGAAGAGCCCAACCGGGTGTTCCCGCACGGGCATGCCGTCGCACGTAGATGTTGCGACCAATACCCGCGAGGAGGCTTGATGCACCAGGTTTTCGCCATCTTCCTTCGAGACGTGAAACGCATTCTGAAGAACCCTGTGGCGCTCGTCGTCACGCTGGGTGTGGCTATCATCCCATCACTATACGCATGGTGCAATATCCTCGCCAACTGGGACCCGTACGCGAACACAGGCAACATCCAAGTTGCTGTGGCGAACGAGGACAAGGGCACAACCTCCACGCTGGTCGGCCATCTCGACGCTGGCCAGCAGACCGTCAACCAGCTTAAGAAGAACCATCAGCTCGGCTGGCGTTTCGTTCCCAAGCAGCAAGCCATCGAAGGCGTGGAATCCGGCAAATACTATGCGGCGATCGTACTGCCGGAAGACTTCAGCTCCAGACTCATCGGCACCGTCACCGGTAAAGGCGACCGACCGTCGATCACGTACTACATCAACGAAAAGCTGAACGCGATCGCGCCGAAAATCACCGATACGGGCGCGACCACGATCGACGAGCAGATCAACACCACTTTCGTTTCCAGCGTGGCCGACGTCGTGGCGAAGGAAGTAAAGGAGGCAGCGGGAGAAACCACCGGCAGCGTGAAAAGCGCGCAAAGCGACGTCATCAACGATCTGACCGACACCATCAACCAGCTCGAAACCGTCCAACAGCAGCTGCGCGACACCCGTTCCACGCTCGACAAGGCCCTCACCACCATCGATTCGGCCAAACAGTCCAACATCGCGCTCGCCTCGGAAATCACCAACTCGCTTGACACCGTCGGCAAGGCGTCCGACTTGCTGAGCGAGACGCGCACACAAACCGAACGATTCTCGAACACGCTGGTCGGAGCGCTCGACAACGGCAGCACGCAACTGTCCGGCCTGCAGGTCAACGTGAGCAATGCCACCGGCACCGTGCTCAGCGGACTGAACACCACGCAGGACGCGCTCGACCAAGTGTCCAGCACCATGCATCACATCAACACCACCACCGGCACCGTGCTCGACGGCGTGGAGAAGTCGTTGCAGGCCAGCCAGCTGGATCCGAACAGCCAAACGTATAAGGATCTTTCCGCGCAGCTCGCCGAAGCCCGCAAACAGCTGACGTTCCAGCAGCAGCGCATCGACGCCTTCGATCAGGACACCACGGCTGCGATCAACGCGGGGAAGAACACCGCGAACGGGTTCAACGACGATGTCACCACGCTGGCGAAGAACGGCACGGCGTCGATGGCGAGCGCACGCACGACCATCACCGGCACGGTCATGCCGAATCTCAACACCGGGCTCGATACACTCAGCCTGGCCAATGGGTCGCTGTCCGGCACGCTTACCACGCTGCAAAGCACGCTGGAACAGGGCAACGGGCTGCTCGACCAGTTGTCGCGCACCGTGACCCAAACGAACACCACCATTGCTGGCACGCAGACGCAGCTCGCCAATCTCGCCAAACAGCTCAACACCACGCGCACCGATGTGGCCGCGTTGAGCAGTTCGGCGATGTTCCAGCAGCTTTCCCAAGCGCTCGGACTTGACGCGAGCGAGGTCGGCTCGTTCGTGGGCGAGCCGGTGCATTTGGACGAACAGGTCCTCTACCCGGTCAAAAACTATGGTTCCGCGGTCACGCCGTTCTACACGAATCTTGCGCTGTGGGTCGGCGGATTCGTGCTCGTCGCGATCTACAAGCTTGAAGTGGACCGCGATGAGAAGATCCGCATGTACACGCCACGCCAAGGCTATATGGGCCGTTGGCTGCTGTTCGTCACGGTCGGATTTCTGCAGGCGATCATCGCCACGATCGGCGATCTCGCGCTGGGCATCCAATGCGAGCATCCGTTCCTGTTCATCCTCGCCGGCATTTTCGCCTCGTTCGTCTACGTGAACATCATTTACGCGCTCGCCGTGGCGTTCCGGCATATCGGCAAGGCCGTCGCCGTGATTCTGGTGATCATCCAGATTCCGGGCGCGGCAGGCCTCTACCCCATCGAGATGATGCCGGAATTCTTCCGCCGTCTGAAACCGTTCCTACCGTTCACTTACGGCATCAACGCGATGCGCGGGCCGATCGGCGGCATGTATGCCAACCATTATTGGATCGACATGCTCTCGCTGTTCTGGTATCTGCCTGTGGCGCTGTTCATCGGCTTGGTGGTCCGCAAGCTGGCGTTGAACCTCAACCGCCTGTTCGACAACCGTCTGGCGGACACTGATCTGATGATCACCGAACATAACGAAGGCACGGTGGAACCGTTGCGGCTCACCGAGACCGCGCAGCAGATCGCCGAGGAGTTCCCCGAACTCGCCCGCAGACGGGCGATTCATTTCTTCCGCATGTACCCGCGCCTGGTGCGTTGGGGATTCCTCGCGCTGGCGGTACTGCCGTTCGTGTTCCTGCTGTTGCTATTCATCACGCGCATGAAGCTCGCCATGCTGCTCGGTTGGATCATTTCGATCATCGCCATCGACACGTATCTCATCGTGGTGGAGTATCTGCGCGAACGGTATGCGAATTATCTGGGCGAGGAAGCGATGAGTGCGGAAGAGTTCCGCAGCGCGATCCTGCACGAGAACCTGCTGTTCCGGCCGGGCATGCATTACAAGCCGATGCATGCCATACGTACGAGGCTGTATGAGGCTGCGCATGGTGGTTCGGCCGGACATGCGGCTGAACATGCGGCTGAATATGCGGCTGGAAACACGGACGGAAATGCTGGCAGGAGTCGGCGTGAGGAGGGGAGCGAACAGTGAAAATGATCTGGGGCATCTTCAAGCGGGACATGTGCCACGCCACCCGCAACGTGATCGCCGTGATCGTCTCGATGGGCCTGGTGGTGGTGCCGGCGCTGTACGCCTGGTTCAACATTGCGGCCAGCTGGGACCCCTACGGCAACACCAAGGCATTGAAGGTCGCCGTGGCCAATAACGACAAGGGTTACAAGTCGGATCTCATACCGGTGCGCGTCAACGTGGGAGAAACCATCATCAGCACACTGCACGCCAACGACCAGCTGGACTGGCAGTTCGTGAAAAGCGACAAGGCAATCGACGGGGTGAAATCCGGCGAATACTATGCGGCGATCGTAATTCCGAAAGGTTTCAGCGCCGACATGATGACGCTGTTCTCCCCCGACATCAAACACGCGCAGCTCAAGTACTATCTGAACGAGAAAATCAACCCGATCGCCCCGCATATCACCGATCAGGGCGCGACAACCGTGGTCAACACAATCGACAAAACCTTCGCCAAAACGATCGCGCAAGTCGGACTCGACCTGGCCTCAAGCATCCTACACTATTCGCAAAGCCCGCAAATGGCCGAATACATGCGCAACCTCAACGGCAATCTCACCACCATGGCGGATACGCTGAGCGGCGCATCGCAGCAGGTGACGTCGTATTCGCAGCTGCTCGGCTCGGCGAACGACATCGTGGATTCCACGGGCAAACTGCTCGCCTCGGCGACCAAGGCGGGAAAACAGGCCCAGAACGCGTTGAAGCAAGGCAAATCAGGTGCCACGTCGCTCACTTCGGCAGGTGCGAACGTCACCTCCTCGGTGAACACCGCGCTCGACCAGGTGTTAGGCGCGTTCGACCAAGTAGCTGCCAAGGTGAACAAGGCGTTCGACGCGATCGGCAAGGGCTCAGACACCGCAGCCAGCCAGTTGACAACGTTGAGCGAACAAGTCTCCAGCGGCGAATCGCTGTACGACACGTACATCACAAGCCTCAACCACATGCGCGAATCGGTGGAACAACTACCGGACAGTGATTCCGCGAAACAGGCGCTGCTGGAAGCCATCGACCGGGAGATCACGCTGCTGGAAGCCGCCAAAGGCGATTCGCAGAAGCTCGCGCAGCAGCTGAAAGACGCTTCCACGCAGGTCACGCAGGATGCCGCAGCCGCGGAACGCTCCCGCAAGGAGATCCTGAACCGCATCACCTCCGCGAAGCAGTCAATCAGCAATGTGCGCGACGATTACGCCACGAACGTCAAGCCGAAAATCGACGCGCTCGCCTCCACAGTCAGCACGCTGATCTCCCAAACCGACAGCATGATCACCCAGCTGAGCGGCACCGCCGACGATCTGGACGATGTGACGGGCGATGTGGGGACGAATGTGACGTCCATCCGTTCCACGCTCGGCGCGATCGCGAAGAAGCTCGACTCGTCGGCAGCGACGGTGAAGGAGCTGATCGCGAAGCTGGAGACGGGCGGGAACGCCGGTGACGGCAACAGCGATGGTGGCGATGATGACAACGACGCCAGTTCGTCCGATTCGGGTGAATCGGACGAACTACGTGCACTGGCCACCGCCAACGCGTCCACACTGTCCACGCTGATTTCCGCGCCCGTCGCACTGCATCGCGTCTCGGTGTACCCGATCGCGAACTACGGTTCGGCCATGGCGCCGTTCTATACGATCCTGTCAATCTGGGTGGGTGCGATCATCCTGTGCGCCATGCTGAAAGTGACAATTTCGGACCGCGAGAAGGCGCATGTGCTGGGCTTGGGCGACACGCTGCCGCGCGTCGCCGGCCCGTCCGGCCCGGGGAACGCCTCACGTTGGGGACTGCGCCTCGACCACGAGTATTTCGGACGGTACGCGATCTTCGCACTGCTCGCGTTGCTGCAGGGCACACTGGTGTGCCTGGGTGACATGTATTTCCTTGGCGTGCAGGCGAATCATGCGCTGCAGTTCCTTGCCGTGGGGTGGCTTGCCGCGCTCGTGTTCTCGAATATCGTGTATACGCTGACCGTGTCGTTCGGCGATATCGGCAAGGCCGTGGCCGTGGTGCTGCTGGTGATGCAGGTCGCCGGTTCGGGCGGTACGTTCCCTATCGAGACGCTGCCGAAGTTCTTCCAAATGCTCTACCCGTTCCTACCGTTCCCGCACGCCATCGATGCCATGCACGCCGCGATGGCCGGATCGTACGGCAATGAGTACCTGCTTGACATGGTGTATCTCGCCTTGTTCCTGATTCCTTCGCTGCTGCTGGGATTGGTGTTGCGCAAGCCGGTGATCCGGTTGAACAACTGGGTGAGCCGCAATCTGGAGTCCACCAAGGTGATGTGACGAGGCGGATTTGAACGGGCTGGTTTGAGCCGGTTTAGATCGGTTTCGGCTGGCACACGGTCTGGAAGTCCGATTCGGGAGAAACGGACAACCAAGATGGGCGCATTACACCTTAGACGTCCGATTCTGCAGAATCGGACAATCAGCGGCGTCGCGCAAACCACACGTTGATCAGCGAGCCGACCACCACCAGCGCGACACCGATCCAGAATGGCATGCCCAACGTCACGCCCAATAGGAGCGTGCTGGAAGCAGTAGAGAACAGCGGCGTCGCATACGAACCGATCGCAAGCGTTTCCATACTGCCATGTAGCATGCCATACCCCCAGCACGCGTAGCCGCCGGCAATCGACGCGGCACATGCGAGCAACGCAATATAGCCGCCGATGCCAGGCGCTACAGCTGGCAAACCGTCGCCCGAAACGAAATGGATAATCCACAGCACAACAGCAACGCAACAGAAGAAAATCGTCGTACCATCGTAACCATCGGACATCGATGGCGTCACGGTCGCGTAAATCGCCCAAATAAAGGCACCTGCGAACGCGAGCGCGTACGGCAATGGATTGCTGGCGATATTGGCGACCGCTTCCTGCACGTCAAGGTTTTCACCGCCGACCGCCATTGCCATGCCGACGGTGGCTACGATTGCACCCGGCAGCGCTTCGGAGACCGAGCCGCGTTTGTGCGACACGGCGGCGGTCATCAGTACCAGCAGCGTCGGCCACAAATAATTGACGAGGCTGACTTCCACAGATTGCGCGTTCGTTGTGGCCAGACCGATCGACAGCGAGATCGACGCCTCGTATGCGATGAACATGAGTCCGCCTGCGACGAGGTACTTGCGTGGCGCTTGGCTAATCGGTTTCGGCCGTCGCACGATGAGCAGGAGCATGCCGCCGACAGTGTAGATGAGCGCCGAGCCGAGCGTGGCACCGAACGATTCGGAAACGAGTCGCACGAGGCCGGCCATGAAGCCCCACAGGACGATTGCGAACAGGCCGATGAGTGTCGCCGCGTGTGATATGGCATGGCCAAATAGGGGGTTACTGGGGCGTTCGCCTGCGGATTCGGCGGGAAGTTTCTGATCCGTATTCACGGATTCCAGCCTACCTGCCGCCCACCCCGCATGTCCGATTCCGGAGAAACGGACACTATTTGTTGGTTTACCGCCGCCTGGCCTCCTTGACCAATGACACGATGATGTCCACGACGCCACACAGCACACCGCCGATCGGCCACGGGACCCAGAACACCTTCATCCACGCGTCAGCATCACTGCCCGCCGTTCCAAGAAAAAGCATAAGCAACGCGACAACAGTCGCTAACAACATGATCACGCCACAAATTGCACCGGTAAGTCTTCTGTAAAATCTGTCCGACTCGCTCATCGTCGGGTGCGGCACGGAACGTCCCTCGCGCACGCTTTCCTCTTCGGCTTCACGATTGTATTTGTCCACATTCACCTTGTCATGCGTCATCCCGGACATAATGAAACAGAACACCGCCGCGGCCACGCAAGCCAGCAGAACGCTGTCCGGCCACCCCGCGTCTCCGTCGGCAACAAACTCGTCACAAAACACTCGCACGCACACGCCCGCCAAAATCAGCACGGCACCAATCGCAACACCAATCGCCAATACGACCGACGCACGTGACTTGTCCTCATTCGTGTAAAAATCCTGCACATACGGGTGGCGACGGCGGAAATCGCCATGCATGATTCCGGCCGGTATCAGCAAAGCGAGACCGACCATCGCGCCAACCAACGTGCATACTGTGACCAGCACGTCGTTCACCGGCGACGGCCCCAAGACAGACCCCTCCGGCGAAAACAACATGCCAACCGCGACTCCGAGGATAATTGCGGCCACACCAATCGCAATAAGCCACGCAAAACGCCTCATATGACTGTCGTAGCCAGCCACATCCTGCACGATATGTCGGGGCACGCTTTGCGGAATGTCCGTCCCATCTCGCGTGTCCGATTCTGGAGAAACGGACAATTGAACACCGGTTTTGGCACCTTGTGCGTCCGATTCACCAGAAACGGACGCACAAACATTCGGATTCGTATCCCTCACGTCCGATTCACCAGAATTGGACATTCCTGCGACCTGCGATGCCGCAAACCCGATTACCCCCGGAACCGCGCCAACAGCAGCATCAGCCACCCCAACCGACGCGGCCACACCATCCGTATCAGCAGCCAAGTCCACGCGTCTCGCACCCCCACAGCCCGCCGACGCACGCACGTCGCCCATGACCAAATCATCCAACGTCACGCCGAACATGTCGCAAAGCATCAGCAGCTTGTCCATTTCGGGGTATGCCTTCTCGGACTCCCATTTCGAAATTGCCTGCCGGGAAACGCCCAGCAGCATTGCCAGCTGTTCCTGCGTCATGTTGCGCGAACCGCGCAGATACTGCAGATTCTCTTTGAAACTCATGTCCGCCCTTTCGTCGAGTTTCCATATCGCCTCGACTTGCGATTATTGGCGATTGCCAAGCAACAACTTGTCATAAACGTCGCGTTCCACGCCACCATCTTTCGGTTGCATTGCGACTCGCAACCAAATTTTGCGACGCAACCGACAGTTGCGCGGCGCGAAGTTGACTTCACGGGTCTTTTACGGCAATAGAAAAAACCTTGGAATTCCAACGATTCCAAGGGTTCCGAATGGAGCGGATGACGGGAGTCGAACCCTACCTGACCGATGCTATAAAGCCGTTAAATACCAGTGATTTAGCGGCTTTAACCGCTTGACTACAGCACTGTATGACAACATGGTGACAACAATTTTGGAACGAATCGTTTCGAGGCGTTCTCTCATGTACCGCATGGTCCATCGCATTAGCCGTTCCTAATGAATCGGCTGATTGGGCCCGCCAGCTTCGCCAGATAGATCAGGTGCGCGGCAACAGTGAGAAGGATCCACCAAGCGGGCCAGCCCACCGGATTGTGCGGGATCATGGCGAGACGGTCGGCCAGGACGAAGCCCACCATGACGGCCAACGTCCAAAGAACGATATGGACTCCCAGGGTTCCTTCCGTAAGCCAGCCTCTCATCGTCGTAAAAACAGCCACCGCATATCCGCCTGCTACGAGCAGAGGCATGCCGCAGACCACGGCTGCCAACAGCAGCATGAGCAGAAACACGAGTGGCCGATCCCACCATCCGCTCGGGATGATCTCATCCAGCCGCGCATCGATATCCGCAAGCCATTGGCCGACCACCGCGATGCCTCCCACACATACGAAGCCAGTCGAGCAACGAGTCGGCGAAGGCTTGCCAGCGTCCTTGCATGACGACGGCGAACATCGGCACCACGGCCGAGCACACACCCAGGCACAAGGCAAAGAGGATGCGCTTGTCACGCTCACGCTGCCTGTCGCTGCTCTCCTTAAGACGCCGACGCATCCGCTCCGATTCCCGTTCGACTTGTTCGGCGATGTCCTCACGTATCCGCTTCCGCTCGTTTTTAAGACGTTCGCGTTCATCCCGAACTCTGGATTCAGCGGTTTCGACCTTCGGATTCTCCAATACGGCAAGGCCCTCACGACGGCATAGTTCGTCGCTGACCGCGCGCCACTGGTCGATGCTTCTGCGGGTCAGACGCATCTTTCTTCCCGTCCTTCGGTTCGCCGCGCAGATGACGATGTGGTTGTGCAGGTGATGCCGATCCATGTGCGGGGAGACCACATACTTGTAGTCGCCGCCCGTGATCGCCTCGGTCAGCATGACGCCCAGCTCATGCACCTGTTCCGCGTTCACATGCTCGTCGGGACTGAACGAATGCTTCAGATGCAGGGCGAGCACGCCGTCCTTGCGCAGCCCATTCGCGCATCGTTCCAGGTCCCGGATCATCGGTTCGGCGAGCATGTTCGCGTCATGCCGCTCGCTGCTGTAGCTCGCGTATACGAGCCTGCCGCCATCGTTCTTCTCGGGATTGATGACGTAACGAATCATATCCGGAAGATTCGTCTTGACCTTGTTCCCAAGTTTGACCACGGCCATCAGTACAGCCCCTGTACCACATCTATCTCCGCTTTCTCGCGCTCCATCCCCGTCATCCTCTCATCCATCAGGAAAGCGGAGACCAGTTTGGACGTTGGACAAGCTGCTGGTTTAGATGGCAATCGGGGCTCCGCAGATTTTTCTGCGGAGCCCCGATTGCCAAAAGTATGGTCCCCGGTGTCCTCATTCCGTTTCGGCCCCTGGGACGGCCGTTCCCTCACATTCCGACGAAGCGATCGAAGTATTGGCGGAACCGTTCGACGACTCGGCTCTTCATCAGCTCGTACGCGTTGCTCGGCGCGAAGCGTGACACAGGGGGCAGCATTGACACTATTCTGGTGCCGTCCGTGTCGACATAGCCTTCCTTGAAGCAGTCGATGATGAACTGCTCGGCCAGTCCCGTCTTCAGGTGCTCCTCGCTGACAATGCGCTCGAATTCCTCCTGCTTCTTGCGGACGATGTATTCCTTCCAGTCGCGCTGCACGTCCGCGCCTGAGGACAGGGACTCGACGAACGAGTCGATGAGGTCCTTTTTGCTGCGCAGGTCGGGCGAAGACATGATGGTGCGGCTGATATCGGCGAGAATCGCCTTGTCCTCCATATGCCCGTCATGGTATTTGGCTACGAGTTCGAGGATGTAGTCGATGTTCACTTCGATCTGTTTGACCAGTTCGGCTTCGAAGACGACGTCATCGTTGATGATTTCCTTGTCGGCTTCCTCATGCGAACGCCGCTGTTGGTAGAGATCGATGTACAGGCTCTGGTAGTCCTGCAGGTCGCGCAGACTCAGCACATCATCATTGGAGAAATCGTCGAAGGCCTGCAGGATGTTGCGTAGCCGCAGGATCGAGCCGAACAGGGTGAGGAAATCCTTCTGCGCCTGTTCTCCGACGATTTCCTCGCCCAGAGGGAACCGCTTGAGCAGTTGCGAGACCTTCTCGTTGTATGCAGCAAGATATTCCACATATGGCTTAAGCACCACCGTGCCCTTGGCGTCCTTGTCTCCGAACAGCGCCAGGGCGTCATCCACCTCCTGCCGCAGATCACGGAAGCAGACGATGTTGCCGAAGGTCTTCACCGAGTTCAGGATGCGGTTGGTGCGGCTGAACGCCTGCATCAGGCCATGCTGCTTCAGGTTCTTGTCCACCCACAGGGTGTTGAGCGTCGTGGCGTCGAAGCCGGTGAGCAGCATGTTCACCACGATGGCCATGTCCAGATCGCGGTTCTTGAGCCTGAGGCACAGATCCTTGTAGTAGTTCTCGAACTGGTCGGAGGCCGTGCTGAAGCTGCTGCCGAACGTTCGGTTGTAATCGCAGATCGCGGCGTCGAGGAAATCCCGTGATGACTGGTCAAGGCCAGCGGTCTCGAAGTCCTCGTCATCAATGAAGCCCTGCTCGCCGGGGTCGGCCTCGTTCGGCGCGAAACTGTAGATCAAGGCGATTTTCAACGGTTCCCCACCGCGCTCGGCCTGCTGGCGCTGGAACTCGGCGTAATACTGCTTTGCCATGCCGATGGAATCAGCCGCGAACAGCGAATTGAAGCCGCGGACGCGCCGGTCCTTGAGCATGTAGCTGGATTGCCGCTTGGTTTTCTGGTCGAAATGGTCGAGCACATACGACGTGACCGCGCTCACGCGCCGCGGGTCGCTCAGCGCCTTGGCCGCGTCGATGCCGTACACCTGTTCGTCCCTGACGCCTTCCTTACGGCGCACCGTGTCCACGTAGCCGATACGGAACGGCAGCACGTTGCCGTCCTTGATCGCGTCCACCACCGTGTATGAGTGCAAGCAGTCGCCGAACGCCTGTCCGGTGGTGCGCAGGTCGGGGGAGCCACCGGTTTTCGCGTTCACGGCGAAGATGGGAGTACCGGTGAACCCGAACAGATGATAGTTCTTGAAATGCTTGGTGATGGCAGTATGCATTTCTCCGAACTGGCTGCGATGACATTCGTCGAAAATCAGCACCACATGCTGCGCGTAGACATCGTGCTTGGGCTTGCCGCGGATAAATGAGGAAAGCTTCTGAATCGTGGTGACGATGATCTTCGCGTCGGGGCTGGCAAGCTGGTCGGCAAGCACCTTGGTGCTCTTGTTGGAGTTGACCGCGCCTTTTTTGAAGCGTTCGTATTCCTTGATGGTCTGGTAGTCGAGGTCCTTGCGGTCCACGACGAATAGCACCTTGTCGACGCCGTCCATGTTGCTGGCGAGCTGCGCCGTTTTGAAGCTAGTCAGCGTCTTGCCGCTGCCTGTGGTATGCCACACGTATCCGCCCGCCTCGGGCGTGCCGAGTTTCTTCGGATCGTATTCGCTGATGAGAATGCGGTTGAGGATGCGTTCGGTGGCCGCGATCTGGTATGGGCGCATCACCAGCAGGTCATGCTCGGCGGTGAACACGCAATATCGCGTCAGGATATTGAGCAGTGTATGCCGAGCGAGAAAAGTCCTGGCGAAACCCGTCAGGTCGGCGATGACATAGTTGCGCCCGTCGGCCCACCAGCTGGTGAATTCGAAACTGTCGGAGCTCTTCTGCGAACGGCCGGCTGCGGGACGGCCTTCCATTCCATGGATGTGCTTGAAGCGCGTGGTGTTGCTGTAGTACTTGGTGTGCGTGCCGTTCGAGATAATGAAGATCTGGGCGTACTCATAGAGTCCCGATCCGCCCCAGAAGCTGTCACGCTGGTAACGGTTAATCTGGTTGAACGCCTCCTTGATCGCCACGCCCCGCCGCTTTAATTCGATTTGCACCAACGGCAGGCCGTTGACCAAAATCGTCACATCATACCGGGTCGGATGGCTGCCGCCCTCCTCCTCGAACTGGTGAAGCACCTGGAGGCGGTTGCTGTGAACATGTACCTTGTCGATGAGACGAATGTTCTTCGTCGTGCCATCGTCACGGTTCAGGATCTGGATGTTGTCTTCCTGGATCAGCCGGGTCTTGTCCTCGATGCCCGCCGTCGAAGAGGCGATGATCTCGTGGAAGAAATGCGACCACTCATTGTCGGTGAACCGGACATCGTTCAGCTTCTCAAGCTGGGTGCGCAGGTTTGCGATAAGCTCGGACTCCGTATGCGCGGAAAGTCGTTCATAGCCCTGGGATTCGAGGATTCGCAGCAGCTCCTCCTCCAGATCCGCTTCGCTTTGGTACGCGGTCTCACGGCCGTGGCTAGGCTCGTATTCGGCCACCACGGTGCTTTCCGCGCCCTCGGCCACGAGCTTGTACGACTTGCCGCCATCCGGCAGATCCATATCCGACCGCTCCGTCATCAGGGGCTCCTTCTTCATCCGTATTTATCCGCCATCCTACTCAAAGGAATTCGGATTCCGCAGCGCATATGGGATTCCTGGATCCTGCGGCTTATTCCCAATGCAGGGCCGTCCTGATTCCAGAGGCGTATGTCTCATTCGAGTCGAGGAAGCGACGAATCACCATGGCGTAGCCATCGTCGCCCTCGATATTCCGCACAAGATATATGAGCGCAAGCAGCGACGATGCCACGGATTTCTCGCCGTATTCGAAATCAGCGAACGCGGTTTTCATGTCACGCGTCATAGGCGATGGAATGACCATCTCCCGATGCCACAGCCTGGCATGATGCGAGCACAGATTACGCAGATAAACCATGGCATGCACGACCTCCGAGGAAGTCCGCAGATTGGTGTGCAATCCGACCGATCTGTACAATTCCCTGAGCGCCCTGGCATCCGCGTGCAGGGAAAGCATCCGGGAAAGCGTATCGAACGGGAACGTCTCAACGGCCGCCCACACGGGCACCGGTCCGCCTTTGCGCCGGTAATGCCGCATGCACACCTCATTGGACATTCCCATCCATTTGCTCATGTTACGCAGCAGATTGTCACGCAACAGTTCGCCGCGTTTGCTGCGCACGCTCTGATAGGATTCGGGATCCATATACGTGTAAGCATTGCCGTCTGATGCCAGCAGGTATGCGAACCTTGAGCGCAGGGTGAGCTCCACTTTCGCGGTGCCCTTGAGGATGATGTTGCGCAGTTCCTCGTCCATCATGTAGGGAATGAGGAAGTCAACGTCCCGGGTGCCGGGCCTGTACCTGTTGTCGCCAGCCGCTGGGTTGACTTGGAATGAACGGAAATAGCCCGAGAGACGATAGTAATTGCAGTCAAAGAGTACCTGCCGTAGTTTCGCCTCATCCGTGATCGCCAAACCGCGATCCGACATCAGCGCAATCATCTGGTCGATGGTCTTCGCAGGCTTGGATTCCGCCCCAGTATGAGAAGAGCCCCCTGGTTTGAGCACTGTGAGTAGGCTTAGGGAGCTGCTGTTATCTGCCATGCTAGTCGTGTCCTCACGTTTTGAAAAGTCTGCGGCGCGTCTCAACCATGCTATGCATCCCCATAGTCCGGCAGCCGACCATGCACCAACTCGGCCGTTCCCACAACCAGGCGTCACGCGGCGAGCTCATCGAATGACAGCAAACGGTCGCGGTAATACTCGTATTGCTTATGCCGGGCCTCGATCTCGGCGGGCAGGCCATCAGTAAGGGAGGTCGTGAGGGCATAAAATTTAGTGAGCATTTCAACGATTCGCGACAAATAATCTTCCGATGGAACAGGAACGGCAATTGTCTCCATTCTCTGTTTTGTCAGTTTCGGCTGTGCGCCTTTGGTGATATATGGCTCTAAGGAAATAGAATTCAAATACATTTCAACAAGTTGACGCAAATTAGCATTTTCGATTCGCAAAACGTGCGCATGGTTATTAATCCAATTCCGTCCACTGATTTGATATGCAATTGGCATAGATCGAGCGAGGAGATTTGCTCCGTCTTCGGACAAAAGAAGGTAGTCGCCTTCGTGCGTAAATCCATCAACGTAATCTACCACTCCAGACGCTCCATAATATGGCGTTTTACCGGCAATTCGCTTTTCTTTCTTAATCGGCTTCCTGCTTTTATCGCAGTTTTCTGAAATTTCCGATAATGGAATCCATCTAATAGATGGGCAGTCTCGAATTAGTTGGTCGCGGTAATAGGCATACTGCTTCCTCCGCGCCTCCAGCTCCGCCTCCAGCTCCGCCTCCAGCGAGCTAAACGAATCCAAAATTCGAACGATCTCCTCCTGCACCGGCAATGGAGGAACGGGAATCTCAATTTTGTTCAGCGCCGATTGCGTGAGCGACGGTCTAGCGGCACTGCCGGTGCTGTAATTCTCAATATGGGCGTTCATCATGACGTGGTACAAGTAACGCGGTATCACTTGCTCTTCGTCGATGACGGTATAGAAGATGGTGTCCACGTTCCAAAAAGGCCCATCGACATAGAACACATTAGCGATGGAGCCCTTACGAGGCAGAAGAACAGTTGGTCGGTTGTATACGCTGGTATCGACCCTAACGTCCATAACCCCGCCACTCCCGTACACCGGGATGTCACCGGCACTGAGATGCTTGTAATCTTTGCCATTCTTTATCTTGCAGACGTCACCAAGCCGCTTGTACTCCACCCCATCAGGGCAATATTCCGCAATCAAATCGTCAATCCTGCTCATTCTCGGCCTCCTCAACTTTCGAAATATGCATAGAGATAGAACATGGCCCATAGGAACAAGTCTTCCATGGAATGCATCTTGTCGGATAGTGCGTCGCCCGACATGCCGTAACGATTAGCAGCGGAGCTATCTTTCAACGCGTACAAAGCTAGATATCCGGCAATCATAGAGGCCAGTTGACATGCTTCGATCTCAGGGCAACCGAAGAAATTATATTCAACACAAAGTTGATACACCGGACAGGTCTTTTTGTCCTCTTCCCTAAATGCGGTAACCAAGACGTCCGTTAAGTGATTTCCATATTCAAATTGCTTGTGAGGAATCGCTTCGGATGAATGGTGATCAATGGCATAAAACAAATATTTTCCGTTGTCATAGAAGATATCCCTATCCTTGGGAAAATGGTCCCGAACTATTGACCTAAGAACAGACAGACAGTGATCGTAGAAGAGATCGTCCTCATGAACGACAAGATCTAGCTGCAAGTATTTCAGAACCGTATTCTGGGTTTCTTCCGTCAGACAACAGAAATCACGGTACATCTGCCGCGAATAGTAAAGGAGGGGATTGTACATAGCGGCTATTGCACACAAGGGAATCAACTCCTTGTCCACGTAATAACGCGAAATAAACGATACGGCTGACGCTTTAACTTCCTGGACACGCCTGCGCTCGTCACGTTCGTCCCAAGCGCGCTCCATGGATGCTATCTTCTTGCTCTGTTTGTACTGAACGACCGCGATGACAATCGTCAGAACAAGCGAGGCAAGAGCTCCGATGAGACTAATCCAATCCGATACGTCCATCAGCTCTCCAAATCCGCGACGATGGCGTCGATCTGAGCACGAAGTTCGTTCTCTCGTGCCACGATGCCGGAGATCTGCCGGTTGAGTTCGGCGATGTCAATCTTCTCGCGTGTGTCTTTGGGCTGCACATAGCCGCTGACCGACAACACGTAATCGTTCTTACAGATGTCCTCAAGAGAGGCGACGGCGGAGAAATGCTCAACCGGTTCGCGTTTCACGTAGGCGTCCATGATGGCAGCGATGTCGTCGGGTGAAAGCTGGTTCTGGTTACCGACGTGCACGAACCGTTCCGACGCATCGATGAACAACACGCTGTCGTCGGTCTTCGATTTCTTGAGCACGATGATGCAGGTGGCGATGGAGGTGCCGAAGAACAGGTTCGGCGGCAACTGAATCACCGCGTCGATGAAGTTGCCCTCCAGCAGATATTTGCGGATCTTCTGCTCCTTGCCACCGCGATAGAGCACGCCGGGAAACTCGACGATGGCCGCCGTGCCGTCGGCCGCCAGCCAGGAGAGCATGTGCATGGTGAACGCCAGATCAGCCTTCGACTTCGGCGCAAGCACGCCAGCCGGGGCAAATCGCGGATCGTTGATGAGCGTGGGGTTGTCGTCGCCCTCCCACTTGGTGGAGTAGGGCGGGTTGGACACGATCACCTCGAACGGTTCGTCGTCCCAGTGCTGGGGATTGATCAGCGTGTCGCCGTAGGCAATGTTGAAATGGTCGTAGTTCACATCGTGCAGGAACATGTTGATGCGGCACAGGTTGTACGTGGTCAGGTTTTTCTCCTGGCCGAAAAACCCTTGCCGGACTTTATCCTTGCCCAGTACCTTGATGGATTGCAGCAGCAGGGAACCGGAACCGCACGCCGGGTCGTAGACCTTGTTCACTTCGCTCTTGCCATGGGTGGCGATTCTGGTCAGCAGCTCGCTGACCTCCTGCGGCGTGAAGAACTCGCCACCGGACTTGCCGGCGTTCGCCGCGTACATGGTCATCAGATACTCATACGCATCACCGAACGCATCAATTTTATTGTCCGCGAAGTTCTCCGTGCCCAAGTCCAGATCGCCAATGGCATTGAGCACCTTCACCAGCTTGGCGTTGCGATCCACCACGGTGTCGCCGAGCTTGCGGCTGTTCAGGTCCAAATCGTCGAACAGGCCGCGCAGACTGGATTCCGAACGCGAGCCGATGGCTGAGCCCTCGATGTTCTTGAACACCCGCTGCAGCGTCTCGTTCAGGTTCTCGTCCGCATCGGCGCGTCTGCGCACGTTGGCGAACAAGTCGGATGGGAGGATGAAATAGCCCTTCTCCTCCACCATCGACTTACGCACCTGCTCGGCCGTGGCATCGTCCAGCTTGGCGTAGTCGAAATCCACATCGCCGGCCTGGTGCTCGTACTCGTTCAGGTATGAGGTGATGTCCTCGGAGATGAACCGGTAGAACAGGAACCCCAACACATACTGTTTGAAATCCCAGCCGTCCACTGAGCCGCGCAGCACATTGGCGATACTCCAAATCGTTTTGTGCAACTCCGCGCGCTGCGCTCCGCTATTCATCATGCCATGCCTTCTTCAGAACCGTAGATATAGCCTTCAACAATACCAAGTACGCAGGTTCACACACCAGTAGAAGCAGACGACACCCACACTGTGCGTCATGCTGAGGGTCATGGCTTTCCCATGTTCCAGTTTCGATAGCCGGGGTTTAATCGTCGGTCAGAATTGGTCTATTCCCCAAAACCTACCAACCTACCGATCTACCCGGTGGAATCATTGGGGTTTGGTCGCCTACTGAGCTCGCCTACCGACCTACCTTGGATTCCCGTAGGTAGGTCGGTAGGCTCGGGTCGGTAGGTCGCGGAAACCCTTACGGCAGTAGTGAGTAGGCGGGTAGGTCGGTAGGTCGTTCACGCAAGCGAATACCAGTGGCCGCCCTTCATGCCCTTCCTGTGTTTGATCTTTCCTGAAGCCATCAGGTTCTCCAGAGCGGCATCCAGACTGGCTTTCTGTCTTTTGGACAGGGAACGGGTCAATTCCCCTTTGGACACGGATGGCTTCGGCGAGTTGGACAGTACCTCCATGATGCGCTCCTCGGTGGCGAGCTGGGAACGCATATCGACCTGTTCGCGGACCAGCTCGTCCTCCTCCTTATAGTCCGCGCGTCGTTTGAGGTTCTCATTCCTATACTCTTGCAGGTTCTCCTCGTAGCATCGACGCGAGTAACGCATCATCATGCCCGCGAGTTCCCAGTCCTCCTGCATGATTTCGAATGACAGCGGGTCTTCAAGCAAGCGGAAGGCCGCCGACAGTTTGGCACGCAGGAACATGCCGTGGGCCCGGCGCGGATCGCCGCCATGCTCCCTGTTGACCCGTATTTTGTCGGCTCTCATTTCGGCTATCGCTATCGGCGGCAGACGCATGGGGCGCTTCTCCAGATGGCTGGAATCCGGCGTGGAGTCATTGGCCTTTGCGTAGCTGCCGCACTCGTAGAGCCGGTTCATCTGCTCCGGAGCCAACGTCAAGGCCGTACAACGTATGTTGGGCCATAAGAATGCGGCCATGACGCTGGATACCTATGCAGACCTATTTGACACCGATCTTGATGATGTGGCAACATCCATCAGCAGCAAGATCACTGCAGCAGAGATATTGGACACGGGAAAATTTTGAGTCTGAACCACTCTCCGAATCCTCTTTTACACACCTCGTGACAACACGATGACAACAATTCGATAAAAATCGTGTGATTGGGCAAGTGCCTACAAAATTGAAAATCGTTGGAATGATTGGGGTTTAAAGCCTCATCGTTGAGACGCTTGGAGCGGATGACGGGAGTCGAACCCGCCTTTAAAGCTTGGGAAGCTTTCGTTCTACCGATGAACTACATCCGCAAGGCTGTGCCTTTTGGGCACGAAACTTCAGTTTAGCACGCAACGGATGCGTATGCGGACACAGACCGACATGCGATACCAATTTTCCGCAATATCACGGAGACTCAACCACGCGGCCGCTGCGAATAGTCGCGAGAATATCTGCCAGCCGAGCCGCCCGAATCATGCGCGGATCCATACTGCGTTCCAAATTGCGGCCCACCGGCACCAGCCATCGCAGAACGTCCGCCTTGCCGAATATCCGCCGCCGCAACGCCGCTCGTGGCATAGCCACCGGCCAAATATCCGGACTGCACGCCCTGCTGACGCATCTCCTGCCCCATCTGCATCAGCCGCGCAATGCGATCCGAGGTCGGCGGGTGCGTAGAAAACAGCTTGGAGAAACCTTCCGCAGAAAACGGATTCGCAATCATCATCGCAGCAACCGACTGCGTACCAGCAGTCTTCTGCATCGGCATCGTCTCAGCGCCGTTCGAAATCTTATTCAATGCGGACGCGAGCGCCTCCGGATCTTCCGTAAGCATGGAACCATCTTCGTCAGCATCATATTCTCGCGTGCGGGAAATCGCCATCTGAATAAGCGAAGCGGCAATTGGCGCAAGAATCGTACTCAACAGCACACCCAGCAATCCAAGACCATTAGAAGACGAGTCATTACGATCGTCGCGCGAATTGCCACCACCGAAATACATGAGCGAATAGCCTAGATACGAAATGACCGTCGCCATTGCGGACGCGATTGCAGACGTCAGGATGTCGTGATTGTACACGTGCATAAGCTCATGACCGAGCACGCCGCGAATCTCACGTTCGTTGAGCATCTGCAGAATGCCCTGTGTGCAGCAGACCGCCGCATGACGTTCATTGCGTCCCGTTGCGAACGCATTGGGACTCATGGTTGGGGCGATATAAATACGTGGCATAGGCTTGCCCGCCTTTGCCGACAGTTCGCGCACGATTTTGTACAGTACCGGCGCTTCCTGCTCGCTGACTTCCTGCGCACGCATGGATGCGATCGCGAGTTTGTCGGAAAACCAGTAGGATGCGAACGTTGAGCCAAGTCCGATGAGAATGTAGATACCAAGTGTGCGCTGGCTGCCACCGGTCGCCCACCAAATGAGCATGATGACGCCCCACATCAACGCGAATAACAGCGTTGTCTTCAAGCCATTGCAATGGCCATGCACCTGCAATTTGCCGTTCATGGTCACTAGCGTAGAAACGGAGTCTGAGTTTTTGCTGGATATGCGCTGGAGACTGGGCTGCGGAAAGGACTAGGGGCAGTTGCGGAAGTTCGCACGTTCAGCTTCTCCCCGGGTGTCCGATTCTCCAGAATCGGACACCCAAGACGCATGAAAGAAGCCTGAAACCTATCAGACTGGGTTTCAAACACCCACCTTAGGCGTGAGCCAGGGCGCGCATCTGCTCCGGGTCGATGACCTTCTTATGCTCGCGACCTTCCTTCGCACCGTCGGCACGTTCGTACGCGTCGACCTTCTTCCAACCGGCGAAGTCGATCGGCTTGACTCCACGGGAGGCCAGCAGACGGTCGATGGATTCCGGATCGCGGTCCGCCGCCACACGACCACCTTCGGCTGCCTTGGACAGATCCTCCAGCATGTTGGTGACGATGAGCAGCGCGTCGGACTTGGTGGAGCCAATCAGTCCGACCGGGCCACGCTTCGCCCAACCGGTGGCATACAGACGTTCACGCACCTGCGCGCCGTCCTCGGCCGAAGCGGTCGTGGTGATGCGTCCGTCACCGTTCGCGTTCGCCAGATGCGCGTGACGCTCGTCGTACGCGATGCCCGGCGCGGTGGCCGGCTTGTAGCCGATCGCATGGTACACGGCCTGCACCGGATACTCTTCAAACTCGCCGGTACGGCTCATCTTGCCGTCAGCCGACGTTTCGGTCTTCTCCACGCGAATGCCAACGACCTTGCCGTCCTCGCCCAGCACTTCGACCGGCGCGGAATTGAAGTGCACATAATACTTGCGATCAGCCGTATTACCCTCGTAATCCACGTCACCGTCATCTTCCATGTCTTCCGCCATCTCACGAATCGTGAACAGCTCTTCGACCATCTGACGGGTCAGCTTGTCTTTGCCGGCCTCTTCAATCGTGTCTTCATCCAAATCGAAATCGTCTTCGTTAATGATCAGCTGCACTCCCGGCAGCTTCTCCATCTCACGCAATTCCTGTACGGAGAACTTGGCTTGCGCCACACCGCGGCGGATGAACAGGTGCAGCACGCGAGCCTTGTTCGCCTTGATGCCCTCGTACACATTGTCTGGAATGTCAGTGCGTTCCTTCAGATCGTCGGCATTGCGCATGAGTTCGCGCGCCACATCCATGGCCACGTTGCCGCCGCCGATCACGGCGACTTCCTCAGCTTCAAGCGGCCATTCGCGAGCGCCGGTCGGATAACCGTCGTACCATTCCACAAACTTGGCTGCGCCATACACGCCATCCAGGTCGGCACCCGGCAGTCCAAGAGGCTTGTCCTCAACGGCACCGGTGGCGAACAGCACGGCATCGTAACGCTCAAGCAGCTCGTCGAGGGTCACGTCCTTGCCGAATTCCACGTCGCAATACAGGTGGATGTCGGGGTTGTCGAGCGTCTTTTCGAGCGCCGACGCGATGAATTTGATGGACGGGTGGTCGGGGGCCACTCCGTAGCGCACCAGACCGAACGGCACCGGCAGCTTTTCGAACAGGTCGATGCGCGCGGCAGTACCGAGGCCAAGCTCCTCGCCGAGCTTCTTCAACTGGCGCAGGAAAATGTCGGAGGAGTAGACGCCTGCAGGGCCGGCGCCGATTACAGCAATACGAAGTTCATTAGTTTCAGTCACGCGCTCTAGCCTAATGCATTCCCTGCATTTGCAACAGGGGTGCTTACGTACTTTCTTACGACTTCTTCGCCTTGTTTTCTTCTGGTTTCGCCCTTTGGATTTTTAGGCCCGTCCCATTCGCAGCGTTTTCTGTTTTTGGATGTCCGATTCTGCAGAATCGGACACGTGGGATACCGAAACATGCATCTGCTTGTCCGATTCACCAGAAACGGACAAGCAAGACAACAAAACGCATGTTTGAATGTTCGTTTCTCCAGAATCGGACATCTTTGCACCGAACGAAAGGCACGGACCGTGACTGCTGACGCACTATGGGCAAAATATCAACGTTCGGTAACGGACGGTCCATATAATGTACGCGGCATCCACACAGAGGTAGCGATAATGGCGGTGATACGGCCCGCTTTCACGAAACAGCTTCCGCCGGAAAATTGCGACGTGCAGTCAAAAATAATAAAAGAAATCAGAGAAAAGAACTACTACTATGAGTAACTCCAATACATCGTCAAACGCGACGCAGCAGTCGTCCGCGCAGAAGCAGGATAAAAGCGATGCTGGTTATGCGAAGGATTTGAAGCCGCGTCATATTCAGATGATTGCGATTGGCGGTTCCATTGGCACCGGCCTGTTTTTGGGTGCGGGCGGCCGTCTTGTGCAAGGTGGCGCGGGTCTTGCGATCGCATACGCGGTGTGCGGCATTTTCGCGTTCTTGATGGTGCGTGCGTTGGGTGAGCTTGCGATTCGCCGTCCGTCGTCGGGCGCGTTCGTTTCATATGCCCGCGAATTCCTGGGCGAGAAGGGCGCGTATGTGACCGGCTGGCTGTTCTTCCTGGACTGGTCAGTCACGGTTATGGCTGACATCACCGCCGTCGCCGTATATTTCCACTATTGGAAGGCGTTCCAGGGGGTGCCTCAATGGCTGATTGCCTTGTGCGCGTTGGCGTTGGTGTTCGTGTTGAATCTGCTGAGCGTGAAGATGTTCGGTGAGGCGGAATTCTGGTTCGCTGCTATCAAGGTGGCTACGATCATCTCGTTCATGGTCATTGCGATTTGGGCGATTGTCACGGGCGCTCCGGTTGGCGATGCGCATGCCGGTGTCGCGAACATCACCGACAATGGCGGCCTGTTCCCGAATGGTATCGCTCCAGTGTTCGCACTGACCCTCGGTGTAGTGTTCGCGTTCGGCGGTACCGAAATGGTTGGCGTGGCTGCAGGTGAGGCGAAGGACGCCGAAAAGGTGCTGCCGAAGGCTATTAATTCGATGATCATCCGTATTTTCGTGTTTTACGTGGGTTCCGTAGTGCTTATGGCGCTGGTGCTGCCATACACCGCTTACTCGTCGAACGAATCTCCGTTCGTCACGTTCTTCTCCGGCATTGGCATTCCGCATGCCGGAGATGTGATTCAGGTTGTGGTGCTCACCGCGGCGCTTTCCTCCCTGAACGCTGGTTTGTATTCCACTGGCCGTACGCTGCGCTCACTGGCTGTGGCCGGCTCGGGTCCGAGGTTCGCCGCGCGCATGAACAAGCATCATGTGCCGTATGGCGGCATTATCATCACGTCTGCTCTTGGCCTGATCGGCGTGGTGATGAATGCGGTACTTCCTGCCGACGCGTTTGAGATCGTCATGAATCTGGCCGGCATCGGCATTGCCGGAACATGGGCGGCTATTCTCGTCACACATCTTGCGTTCTTGAAGAAGGTGAAGACCGGTGAGGAGATTCGCCCCGACTACCACATGCCGGGCGCTCCATACACGAATTACATTTCGCTTATCTTCTTCGCAGTTGTCGTGCTGTCGAATCTCACCAGCGCCGCCGGCCGTTGGACGCTCGCCATGTTCGTAGTGGTGGTCATCGCCATGGTTGCAGGCTGGTTCTACATGCGTGGCCGCATCAACGGCGATCTGATGGACGAAATGCTCGACAACAATGGCAACGACGTGCCTGACGTGCTTGAAACCACGGAAGTGCCGGGCAAGTAGTCGAAATCGCAAGCCATCTGGATTCAACCAGATATTGCTGAATCCAGATGAATACAATGTGCGTCTGCATTAATCGCACGCAATGAGCGCGGCAGACGCACGTACAATCGCAAGTAGTCGCACAATCGCGGGATGCAGGAATCCGGAATATCGGAATTCACTCATCCCGCAATCGCAAGCAAGTACTTATCAAGTACCAAGCAATCGTAAGAAGGTGGCAATGCGCATTCACATCACATATACCGGCGGTACCATCGGCATGATCGACTCTCCGAACGGTCTGATTCCGGGCGCCGACACTCGCGGATGGCTGTTCCGCCTGCTGGAGGACGCGCACATGGACGCAAGCCTGTTCACGTTCACCGAACTTGATCCGCTGATCGACTCATCGAACGCGACGCCCGACAATTGGCAGACGATGGTTGATGACTTGCGTGCGCATCACGATGATGCCGACGCGTTCGTAGTGCTGCATGGCACCGACACGATGAGCTATTCGAGCGCCGCGCTTTCGTACGCATTGGCCGATTTCGGCAAGCCGGTGATTTTCACGGGCTCGCAACATCCGCTCGGCAAAATCGAATCGGATGCCACTGCGAATGTCACGGGCGCGCTGAACGCCGCGATGAGCGGACGATTCCACGGTGTGGGACTGTTTTTTGGACATCACCTGTTTGCCGGCAATCGCGTGAGCAAGTCGTCGAGTTGGGCGTTTGAAGGATTTTCGGCGCCTTCCGTCGGACCACTGGCTCGTACGGGCACGCCATGGCATTGGTATGCGGGTGACGCCGCTTCGGCCGGTTACGGCTGGACGTCACCTCAACCTTACTCCCGTCATGATGTTGCCGTGATTGATATGGCGCCCGGCATTTCCGCAGCGCGATTGGAAGCGATGCTTACACCGCGTCCGGAAGCGGTATTGTTGCGCGCGTACGGCGTCGGCAATGTGCCGAGCGACGAACCGGGATTGACCGACGTAATTGCCGACGTGCTGCATGACGGCGTTCCCGTTGTGATCGCGTCGCAATGCCAGCAGGCGGAAGTACTGCTCGGCCATTACGAGACGGGCGATGCGATCGCTCGCGCCGGCGCGATCGGATCCGGTGATATGACGCTGGAAGCCACGTATGCGAAAATCATGTTCCTGCTGTCGCAAGGCGTGACCAGAGTCGACTTTGGCAAGTGGATGCGCGTATCGATCGCTGGAGAAATCTCGCCAAGCTCGTTGTAAACGCTTCCCCAAAGCGCCGCGCATGACACCTCTCCTCGCAAATCAGGCGGATTCGCCGCGGTCGAAAAGCACGGTGAGCGCCCACAGAATGCTGACCACGTCGATCACCTCCTGCATGAATGCGCCAACAACCACGGGAATCAAGTTGAATGCGGCCGCGACCATGCCGATGATGGCGAGGCCGAGGCCGATCAACACCGCCTGAAGCATCACGTTCTTCGTACGACGTGCGATGGCGATGGCACGCGGCACAGAGGCGATGTCATCATTCATGATGACCACCTGCGCGGATTCGGAAGCCGCAGTGGACGTGCCGTCGGTCATGGCCATGCCAATGTCGGCGACCGCAAGTACGGGGGCATCGTTGACGCCGTCGCCGACCATCATGGTAACTTGGCGATTCTTGGATTCGCCGGTTATACGCTGTATGATGCGGGCGGGCATAGACTGGTTTTGACGCATGGATTCGGTGGCGTTCTTAACGGCGGCAACCTTGTCTTCAGGGAACAGCTCGGATTGCACGTCATCGATACCGACCTCGTTTGCGATGATGCGGGCGGATGCGGCCTTGTCGCCGGTAAGCATGGACAGTTCCTTGATGCCGAGCTCATGCAGACGGGCCAAGGAACGTTTCGTATTCGCACGGGGCACGTCGCGAAGCACGATGCGGGCGGCCAGTTTGCCGTCGATCGCCACGTATGCGGCCATTTCGTCAGGCGCGAGCGGGGCAAACAGCGAGCCGACGGTTTCAGGCTTGCGGGCGGATGCAGTCTGCGCGGCTGCGACGGACACGGATGGGGCTACAACCGTGGACCGTCCCTCGCCAGACACTCCACCTCGCGTTCCAAGAGTGTCCGATTCTGGAGAATCGGACACATACGCACGCATTTCAGTCCTTTGGATGTCCGTTTCTGGAGAATCGGACATCCTCGCGTACATTTCACCCGTCTGGTTGTCCGATTCTGGAGAATCGGACACGTGATACGTTGCATTCGGCATATGCAACACCGGCATGAATCCGGATTCGTCGGCCGTCGCATACGCAAAACGCCCCACACGCACCCGGTGCCCGTTCACTTCGCCGGAAACACCTTTACCTGAATCCTCCACAATGTTCTTCACCACCGGATAGTCGCGCCCATGCCCAGGCAAATCACGCTCAGCGCATAACCGCTGCCCCGACGCATATCGCGCATACAAGTCGTCCATAGCCTTGCGCCCGGCCGCCGCAATACCTTTCGACAGAATGTGCACCGAGTAACTTTCCACCACACCGGCCATCATGAGAATATGGTCTTCATTGAACGGCGAACTCGTTCCGAACGGTTTCTCCACGCGCACGACCTGCGGTTGCTTGACGGTAAGCGTGCCGGTTTTATCGAAGAAAATATGCGATACACGACCTAGATTTTCCAACACGTCCTGTGCTTTAATCAGGATTCCCGCTTTGGCAAGGCGCCCTGTTCCAGCCACATACGCAACCGGCGCGGCAATCAGCAGCGGGCAAGGAGTGGCGAGAACCAGCACCTGCGCAAATCGCAGCGGCAATCCGGAAACCACCCATGCAATCCCAGCAATCGCAAGCGAAAGCACGGTAAACGGCACTGCAAGCATATCCGCGGTCTTCACGACAGCGGGGCGCGACTCTTGCGCCGACGAGACCAGCTCCAGGATCTTCTGGTATTGCGAATCGTGCGCAAGTTGCGTGGCGCGCATGGTCAATGTTGTGGAGCCATTGACCGCACCGGACATCACGCGAGCGCCCGCATATACTTCGCGGGGAACGGGCTCGCCGTTGATGTTGCTTAGGTCCAACGTGGCCACGCCCGACAGCAGCTCACCGTCGACCGGCACCGTTTCGCCGGGCAACACCAGGATCACGTCGCCGAGCTGTACCTGATCAACGGGGACCGTTTCGAAACGCTCTCCAGCCGCATCATACGTTTGCGAAGCACCTTTTGTGTCCGTTTCTGGAGATTCAGACGCAAAAGCACGCTTTTCACCGTCTTGGTTGTCCGTTTCTCCAGAATCGGACACTCTGACAGTACGAAATCCGTCGGCGGTCACGTCGGCCGTATGCTCGCTGCCCGACGCGTGCACATGCCCCCGCATACCGGGCAGCACGACCACGTGCGCGGTTCGCGGTGCCGCGTCGATCAGCGCGGTCAGGTTGCTTTCGGCCTTTGACTGCGCAAATTCCTCGATCGCCTCGCCTGACGAGATCATCAGCACCACGGCCCATGCGGCCCAATATTCCTGCACTGCGACCGTCGACGCAATCGCGACGACCGCCAGCAGATCGACGCCAACATGCCCGTGCCGCAGATCGTCGATCATGCCGCGTACCGTCACCACAATCGTGTACGCAACCAACGCGATCACAATCCACTGCCCAACGCCCGGATTGAACGCACTCAACCCGTCAACGCCGACTTGCGAAATCCACGAATCCCACGCAGCCTCGCCCCACGGCTTCCACTCCCCCAGCAATGCCAACGGAATCGCGGACAGAATGGTAATCGGCAGTAACGGAACCTGTTTGCACAGTCGCCAGCAAATATCGATGATTCTACGCATGAGAATCTCCTTACGCTCGTATCGGACGCCTTGTTAACCCATCGGCGCCTCGCCCGCGCGAGCCATCGATACACGGCGTAAAAAGATATTTTCAGCATAGCAAATATTTGCGATTTTTGTGCCGCAATACAGCAATAAGGGCTGTGCGATTGCTCACACAGCCCTTATTGCATTCTTCTTTTGGTTTGCTTTTTGTTGATTTTCGCGGTTTTCGTTGTACTTGCGATTTCGTGGTGCCAGCCGCGTCTTCGCCGTCAGCCTATCGGGTGGCTTCCGTCCGTTCGCATGTCGCGAAACGTTTTAGCCAGCCCAACAGTCTTGACTTGCGCACCGCAACAACTTGCGTCCGTCAATTCACGCACCGCATCAACATCTCGCTTTACCACAGGCCGAACGGGTCGAACAGGCCGCCACCGTCACCGTAGCCGTTGCTGCCGTTGCCGTCGCTCTGTCCATTTCCGTTGCCATTGCCGTCATTACCGTAACCGTTGCCATTGCCGTTCTGGCTCTGGCCATCATTGCCGTTGTTCCGCTGGTTCTGGCTGTTGGCGGAGTTCGTTTGGGATTCCTCCTGGTCGAGTGTCACGTCAAGCTCCATGGTGTTGCCGTCGCGCACGACCGTCAATGTCACCTTGTCGTTCATGGCGGAGGCGCGCACGTAGCCGAGCAGCGAATAGTTGTTGTTCACCGCCTTGCCGTTGAACGCCACGATGGAGTCGCCGGCCTTCACTCCGGCCTTGGCCGCCGGGCTGTTGTCGACCACGGACTGCACCTGCGTGCAACCGCGGGTCACGCCGTCCGCCTCAACCGTGGAGCTCTTGATGGTGACGCCGAGCGCCACATGCTGCACGGTGCCGTTGTCGATGATCTCGTTAGCCACACGCTTTACCAGGTTCGACGGAATGGCGAAGCCGATGCCGATGGATCCGGCGGTGCCGGAAGACGTTGTGGTGGATGCGATGGATGAGTTGATGCCAATCACCTGGCCGGCCGCATTGAAGGTCGGACCGCCGGAATTACCTGGGTTGACGGCCGCGTCAATCTGCACGGCGTTGGTGACGATGTCGTTGTTGTTGTCATCGGACACGGTCACCGGGCGGTTGAGCGCGGAAACGATGCCGACGGTTGCGGTGTCATCGTAGCCGAGCGGATTGCCGATGGCCATCACGGATTCACCCACGGCAAGATTGTCGGAATCGGCAAATTCCGCGGCTTTCAGATTGCTCGGCGGATTGTCGAGTTTGATTACGGCCAGATCGGTGGTGGTGTCGGTGCCGACGATTTGCGCTGAGTAGATGGTGCCGTTGGCGAGCGTCACTTGAATCTGCTTCGCGCCGGAAATCACATGGTTGTTGGTGACAATGTAGCCTTTGTCGCTGATGATTGCACCGGAGCCTTTGGCGCTGCCGTCGCTGGTTGCCACGTCAATGGACACCACAGAATCGGACACTTCTTTCGCCACCGCGCTCCAGTCCGCGGCCTCGCCGGATTTGGCTTTCGCCGAACCGGATCCGGACGTGTTGGACTTCACGCTGGTCAGTGAGCTGGAGGTGGGTACGGTCACCCATCCATTGGTGATTGCCGCGTAGCCGACGCCGAGGCACAATGCCGCGGAGACGAGGGCCGCCACCACGCCGGTCATCACATGCCCGGTCACGCCGGAAGCGGACTTCGGCTTGGTTGCTGCGCCATTCTGCTGCGGGGCACCGAACGGATTACCGTTATTCGGATTCCCAAACGGGTTGCCGTTATTGGGAGTATTCGGCGCTGCTGGCGGCACGTTGGCACCGCCTTGCGCAGCGGGCTTCATGAATGGATTGCCGTTATTCGATTGCGCGTTCTGCTGATCGTTCTGCTGATTTCCACCCACATACGGATTTCCGAAGAAAGGATTGCGAGGCCGCTGCGGCTGCTGCGGAGCCTGCCCGTACGCGCCATATTGCGGCTGCGGGGGTATGTTCGGCGCACCATTCGCAGTATCGTTCGCGGCTGCGGTGCCATCAGCCGGCTGCGTCGGCACGGGACCGTACGCACCATATTCCGGTGCCGGACGGTACTGCTGGGCCGGCGCATCCTGCGTGGAACCGCCAACCACGGTACGTTCGTCCGCCGCGGAAGCATAATCCGGCGTATCGCCCGCCGCAGCCGCGGATTCCGCCGAAGCGCCATCGTTCGCAACAGGCATGGCGGCCGTCGGCTGATCCTCAATACCGCCCTGCACGTCAATCGGTTCGGTAGCCGACTCTGCAGCATACGGCTCACCTGCGTAAGTTTGCGTCTGTTCCGCATCAACCGGCGGCATCGGCACGGTCTGTTGTTCGTCATTCTGCGGCTGCACGGCGTTCTGGTCGTTCTCTTCAGCCATTTTCGCTCCTTATTCGTCTCGCGGCATTTCACAAATCAGCAATCGTGCCGCTCGAACTGCTATCTATGAGTAAAGATACTCGCTCTGGAAGTTTCCTGAATGTTTGTTGAAAGTAGCAGCCAAATACGTTCAACATCACCATTGAATCTGAAAATCGCACCAAAATGCGATCGGCACCTTCATCGCACTTTCCACATCTTCCTTGTTTTCATTTCACCGATCGCATTCTTTGCAGCACTTTCAAGAATCGCCGCTATCGCATAAAATATTCCGCATGACAAGCCTTACCGAATCATCTACCGACACAGCGCAAGACACGCAAAACGCGGCAACCGCAGTGTCCGAAAATCTCATCGAACATCCGCGTGGAGCGGAACCAGGCAAGCCGGGCCGACGCGACGCCTTCTATTTCGAGCAGAAAACCCGTCTTCCCGACGCAGCCGACGGCAAGGGACGAGGCGGCGCACGATACGGCCGCACCGGCATCATCCATACCCCCCACGGCGATATTCACACTCCAGCGTTCGTGCCCGTGGCCACGCAGGCCGCGATGAAAGCCGTTCTGCCCGAAACCATGAAGGACCTCGGCGCGCAATGCCTGCTGTCCAACGCGTTTCACCTGTATGAACGCCCCGGCGAGCAAGTGCTCGACGAAGCCGGCGGCCTTGCCAAATTCATGAACTGGAACGGTCCGACCTTCACCGATTCCGGCGGTTTCCAAGTGCTTTCGCTCGGCGCAGGCTTCAAGAAAACCCTCGCCATGGACGTGACCGGCATGAAATCAGACGACGTGATCGCCGAAGGCAAGGAGCGTCTCGCGTTCGTGGACGAGGACGGTGTAACGTTCAAATCGCCGCTCAACGGCTCACTGCACCGTTTTTCCGCCGAAATTTCAATGGGAATCCAACATAAGATCGGCGCCGACATCATGTTTGCGTTCGACGAGCTGACCACACTGATGAATACGCGCGGCTACCAGGAACGTTCCGTGGAACGCACCTACCGTTGGGCGCAGCGTTGCGTTGCCGAGCATAAGAGGCTTACCGAAGAACGCGTCGGCAAGCCGTATCAGGCGCTGTATGGTGTGGTGCAGGGCGCAAATTATGAGGATTTGCGCAGGCATGCGGCCGGACAGATCGCTTCGCTGGATTTTGACGGCGTTGGTATCGGAGGCGCGATTGAAAAACGCATTATCGGCGACACTTGCGCTTGGATTTGCGATGCGATGCCGGAAAGCCGGCCACGTCACGTGCTCGGCATCGCTGCAGTCGACGACATTTTCGCATGTGTCGAGAATGGTGGAGACACGTTCGATTGCGTCGCACCGGCGCGTTGCGGCCGAAATGGCGCGATTTTCACGCGCGACGGACGTTACAACATCAAGCGCGCGCAATTCAAGCATGATTTTGGCCCGCTTGAAGAGGGCTGCGATTGCTACACGTGCACGCATTATTCGCGTGCTTACGTGGATCATGCGTTGCGCGCCCGCGAATTCAACGGTTTTACATTGGCCACGATCCACAACGAGCATTTCTTCGTGAAGCTGCTGGACGACATTCGCGCGTCGATTGACGGCGGATATTTCGACGAATTCCGCGACGAAGCCTTGGCCCGCTTCTACGCCAACGGATCCCGCGGATAATGCATTTCACTTGGGCCTTCCGCCCAAACGAATGCTGAGCCACACTTCCGCGTTCCAAGGCGTCGACGAACAGACCCGTCGGCGTCTTTTTTCATGCGTGTCGCGCGTGTCATGCGTACACCCAGCCGTCTCGCCCCATCCACCACCCCATGTGTCCGTTTCTCCAGAATCAGACATCTAATGCCCATACCGCCCCTCCCGGTTGTCCGATTCTGGAGAATCGGACAAGCAAGCGCCCTAAAACATTCGTCGAATGTCCGAAACGTCAGAATCGGACGAGCCGTGTCGCGCCGCTTGAATTTTCCTATGGAAAATGGCGGAATTTAAGGATGGCTCCGTCGTACGGAAGCTCCCAGAGCTTCCTCCCTCCTCGCGTCGCGCCGCTTGAATTTTCCTACGGAAAATGGCGGCGCGACACGCCGATTTGAGGTTGTGTGGGTTTTGGTGTAGATTAGCTCACTGTCTGCGAGCGTGGCGGAATGGTAGACGCGCTGTCTTCAGGTGGCAGTGAGTGTATGCTCGTGGGGGTTCAACTCCCCCCGCTCGCACCATGATGAAAGGCCGGAGCCGAAAGGTTCCGGCCTTTTCGTTTTCCAAGCAGCAGTAGGACTCAGCAGCTCCCAACATTTCCGGCAGGAATGCTCCAGGATGCCGAATCCCTTTCATCTGTCATTGGTTGTTTCGGCGGATTGCACGGAGTACGGACTCGCCGGTGAGGAGTTCACCGTCAATGCCGCCGGGCAGAGCTACATCAGCTACGCGGATTACGCGATCGCCGTGGTGGATGAGGCCGAGCAGGCCGCGCACGTGGGCGAGCCATCTCCGTGTACGCCAAGTAGTACTTCCTTCTCTTGTGCCGTGCATGTCTGATTCTGGAGAAACGGACAACCAGACTAGGCCAAACACTCTACAGTTGTCCGATTCTCCAGAATCGGACAGTTTGTGGAGAATGGTTAGCGCACGAGGAAGACCATGATGATGATCATAGCGAAGCCGGTCAGGTCGGTGAAGGTGAACGTTTCGCCAGCCCATGCTACTGCGGTGATGGTGGCCATGACCGGTTCGCTGGTGCCGAGCATGGTGGCACGCACCGCGCCGACGCGCATCACGCCTGCCATGTAGAGCCAGAACGCGAGGAACGTGCCGCATACGATGGTGTAGAGCAGCAGGAGCACGCCTCGCGCGTCCAGTACGGGAATGTTCGCCCACGGTTGCGCGAACGGGCATAGGATGAGTCCGGACATGAGGAATGTGATGCCGTTGATGGTCATATTGCCCCATTTGAGCATGAGTACGACTGGCAGGATAGACATGGCCGCGGTGCTCACCGCATCGATCAGTCCCCATGCGAGCCCCTGCCATGGCAGCGACAGCGAGGCGAAGTTGCCGCCGGTGGCGATGAGGAACGTGCCTGCGAATGCCAGGAGCACGCCGACCAATTCATGCTTGAGAGGCAGTCGTTTGACGCGCAGGCATACCCAGGTAAGCACGAAGACTAGGTTGAGCGTCTGCAATACGGTGGCGGTTCCGGAGTTCGTCCAGTCGATGGTCATCAGGTAGGAGACCTGCACCAGAAGCACACATATCAGCGTGGTGACCAGATATTTCGGATACGATTTGACGTCTTTGACCGCTCCGGCGAGTTTCTGCGGCGTGGTGATGGCCGATCCGACCAGGAAGATCAGGCTGGCGAATAGCGCGCGCACGCAGGAAAGCCAGACCGGATCCAGCTGGTAGTCGCGCATCAGCAGTTTGGCCACGGTACTGTTCATGCCCCACATGGCACCGCCCAGCAGTGTCATGCCAGTGCCGATGAGCAGACTTTTCGGCGTCTGCTCCAGCACATGTTCCGTTTTTTTCGCGGTTTTTTTCGCGGTTTTTTTCGCGGTTTTTTGCGATTCGGAAGTTTTCTGCGATTGCGACGCCTGTCCCGACGTTTGCTTTGCCACGGCCTATCCTCGCTCTCTCCACGGCTTTCACGGCAAATTCACGGCGATTGTAACGCACACGGTGCGCATACTAAACGTCAGTTATGCAAAACAGATTTATTCCGCCAAACTTGCGTTCGGCGCCGCCAAAAAAACGAGGATTTTGTCAAGATATGATTCGAGCACGGCATTCGGCATGGAGAAAATTTCGTGCAATGACTGGCTGTACCGCACTTTTTCGATGGAACCGCCACCTTCTCGCACACGTTCAACGAAGTCATCTTGTGGTCCGTTGAGCACCCACACGTCGCGGCCGGCTTGGAATAGCAATACCGGGGCTTCGATGGCTCCGCACATGTCGGGTTTGAGCACGGCTCGGGAAAGCGCCATTGCCTGGTTTGCCCAATCGAAAGTGGCAGCATTGGTCTGGCATGACCTGTCTGTCAAGCGCTGTTTGTGGAACCAGCGGATGCGTGCTTCGGAGGCTCCCTTGTAATCGTCGAGATTGAGGTTTCCGTCGAAATCGGTATGGCCGAACACGCGCGATTTGCCGAAGCCAAGCCCGCAGATCACGCCGACCACAATGCGTGCAATCCACGTTGGCATGCCGACCACCGGCGCAATCATCGGCGCGGACAGTACCGCTTTGTCGAACAACGACGGATAGCGTTCCAGCACGGCCGCACCGATGCCACCGCCCATGGAATGGCAGTACAAGTACATTGGGCCATCTCCGGCCACTTCGCGACCCACGGTCTGCGCGAACGTGGCGAAATCGGCCACATACCGGCGCCAATCGTCGATCCATACCAAGCTCGGGTTGCTCATGTCGTGCGTGGAATGACCATGCCCGCGATGTTCAAACATGCATACGGAGTAGCCGGCCAGCAGAAAGTACCACACCATTTCGCTGTATTTACGTCCAAATTCGGTGAATCCGTGCGAAATCACCACCGCACCGCGGAATACGCCCGATGCGCCGTCTTCACGCAATGTGTCGAATTTGTGCGCGTCGTAGCAGTAGTAATGCAACCGTCCAGAATGCTCCAGCTTAGGTAGCGTATTGCCATCCCAATCAACGACGGCAGGTTCCATCCAGCCCTCCGCCATGCAGTTACGCAGCGCAGGCAGTACCGTTTCGTCCATTTCGGCGTCGTAACGCGCCTCATCGATGAGCGTGATAGTCATAAATTCCATCTTAGGCGAACAAAGCCAAGACAAAACCAAGCACAAGCATGTGCGCTGTATAGCGATGCGTCAGTGCATCAACGGCGTACCGGAACAACCGAATCGTCACCCCCGCGCGCCATCCTCGCATACTATGGAGGTATGAAGTTCGTTTCACTGCTGATGGTAGTAACGCTGTCTCTCACCGGCACACCAACGTATGCGCACGCGGCGGCAACTCCCGTTGACAACAACGGTGATATCTCCGCTGCCAAAGATTCCAACTGCCCAACATGGCTGCAATGGCTGTGTGGGAAAGGAAAGTGATCGCATAATGACCACGTCGGAAAAGCATCCTAAGATTCATCGCATCGCGCTGGTCGACAATGATCCGCGAGCGTTGGATTCGCTCAGTGCCGTCATTGCCAGCAAAGTGCCGACCGCGTATGTGGTGTGGACGGCGACTTCAGGCGGTGAGGCCATAGAGCGCTGCCAGGATGCGAACGGCCATGTCAGCTTATTGATTCTCGATATGTCGATGGAGGGATTGCAAGGCCCCGCCACGTGTCATCGGTTGCGTTTGATGGGCCAGCGCATGCCGATTCTCGGTGCAACCAGTTTTTCCATCAATAGTTATCGGGACAAGCTGGTTGAGGCTGGTGCGCAAGGGTTGGTTGGTAAGGAGAATGCCGACCAGTTGGCGCAGATTATTATGCGTATGTGCAATGGCGAGGTGATGGAGGGATTTGAGCCGCCTGCGTTGGCCAATCTGCGTATCAGCAGGGAGGCTGATACCACTCCCGCGCTTACCGTTCGTGAGGAGCAGATTATTTCCTTGTGCGCGGAGGGCATGCTTGACCGGGACATCGCCGAGCATTTGGGGATTTCCGAAGCCACCATCCGCAAACATATGCAAAGTATTTTAAGAGGCTCTGTTAGACCAAGGTTGACTTTTTGACTTGTATTGTAGTTGCTGAGTAGCTACAATAGTGGTATGAGAACGGGCAAGGTGGCGCGTATAGCCGATAGGGTCAGGAAGGAACTGGGCGAACTGACGCCGCAGGAGCGCGACC
>OBWI01000295.1_pt1 | contig 35961 bp, 20 predicted proteins | sample 1495201 | NCBI WGS metagenome assembly OBWI01 (sample SAMEA2580050, study PRJEB22360) | human gut metagenome | biome: human gut; feature: human-associated habitat; material: faeces | place: Denmark | collected 2008/2010
AAAAGCCAATCTCACTCAGGAGATCGGTTACTTTTTGAGAATCGTAAGGAGAAAGGGAAGGGTGTAATAGAGATTAAGTAAGATGTGACCCAACATAGGATAGAAGAGGCTAGTACTCCTGTAATAAAGGAGGCCAAAAATTAGGCTGGGAATAAGGTAGATGATGCTGGCTCCTAGCGAAAATGGACTGTGTACAAAATGCAGGCCACTATAGATAAGGGCAGGTAGCCAAATCTCAGCGTAAAGGGACCAGCCTTTGAAATAGGCATTCACCAAGGCGCCCCGAAAGATCAGCTCCTCTGTCACTGGGCGCACAACCACCATCATGACAAGGAGGATCACAAGGCCAGTTGGCGTAATTTCACGAGGAAAGAGACTCCAAACTGCTCCTCGACCTTGGACAAAGCCACTGACGAAGTAATCCAGCCAGTAGATCAAACAAGCTGCAAAGACAGCTTCTATCAATGATTGCAGAGGCTTCTTACCGAGTTTAAAAGAAACCTTTTTGGAAAATCGATAGACCAAAAAGCCCGCAAAAGCCGCATAGAATCCCTCTAGCATCAACAAGGCCAAATAATAACTATCAGCGCTTGCTAGGACATTGGATAGGTACTGCGCTAAGGGAGGAAATTGAGGGCGGATGTAAAAGTAAAACAAGAGAAGAAAAAGAGGATAGAGGAAGGATAGCTTTCTTTTGATAAATTTCATAGTTTCCTTTCTGAAGAATCAACACTTGTCCCTGAGATAGGCTACATAACCTCCTAACACAGCCAGCAATATCACGAGACAAAGCAGGGTTTCAGCCCCTACCAGATAGTCCAAAAGGGGCTGGTGCAAGAGGCCTTGGGCCATTTTCAGCGAAGTGGCTGTGATGACAGTTGGAAAGGTCAAGGCTGAAAAAGCAGGTTGGAAGCCTGCTTTGACCATCCTTGGGAGACGTGTCAAAACAAAGAAATAAAAAGCTTGCGAAGCGAGCACCATAATCCATAAGAACCAAGTAGGAAGACTGGCTCCACCAACCCGCACTAAGGCCGCTAAAAGAAGGGAAAAGGGAGCACAATAGATCCCTTCTTGGCCCAACAAGTGAGCAGGCAGGGGATTTTTCTTTAAATCAGTATAGATAACTGGATAAAGTAGGAAGGTCAAGCCAAAACCAACCACCAATGCAAGATAGGCAATGAGCCGCTGGCCGACAACTGGGTAGGTCAAGGCTGCCACTGCGATCCCCACATAGAGAACGGTCCAACTTGGAGTGGCTGTGACTCTTGGACGGACCAGGACATGGGTCTTGGTAAAATAGAGGATCAAGCAGACATCTAGAAGAAAAGCAGACCACCAGACCACTTGAGAAAGGCCTCCAACTGCTGGGAAAAGCCGCAAGAGATAGGTAGAGAGAATCATTCCAGCCATGGGAAAGGTCGCCATTCCAGATAAAAGAGCAGGTTGTTGCAGTTCCATCTTTGTTTCTTGCCAGCGAATCAGGTGATAGGCTAGAAAGAAAAACCATAAGAATAGGCCTATCAGACTAAAGAGATGAGAAAGAGCTGGTAGGCTATCTGCCGTCAGATTTCCAGCACCTACTAACCCCAAAAGACAGCCCGAAAATACCAAGGGAATCTTTTTCATTGCAACCTCCATCATTTCTATTGCTATCAGTATAACATAAAATCAAGAGGAAAAAAAAGAGAGTGGGACAGAAATCGGTCATTCGTTAGAATTCGATTTCGTCGTCCCACCTCCGCACAGCTTCAACAGTCTGGGAGACTGTTGAAGGTTGCAGATAAAGGAAACATAGTTTCCGTCAACATAGGGCATCTTTGAAGCTTAAAAAGCGAACAAAGACTTAGGATACTTGCTTCGCAAGTTCTATCCGTCACCTCAAAGCAGTGCTTTGAGCACTCAACCACTGCGTCTTGCTCGACAATCCAAAGACAATTGAGAGGCTAGGACTTTTGTCCCAACCTCTTCTATCTGTTTTACGAACAACTAAGCCTGCACCATCAGCATATAGAGAAACAAGGATAGCAGAAAGACAATACTAACCACAAGGGTCGCAAGCTTAAGTCCGCGGTGAGACCGCCAATAGCTGGGTTTCCCGAGGTTGCTGGTTGCATCCGTTGAGAGCGATTGTTGTTGGCGAGGCTGCAGGGTGATAAGGACCACCAAAGCAAGTGACAAGAGGGCGATCCCGATCGCAAATACTATTTCCATATCAGGATCCTCCCAAAACTCTAAAGAGTGTAAAAATAACTCCTAGTAAGATCACCAAGCCGATGACCACATTAAAGGTAACATTGATCTTTTCAGAACGGGTTGTTTTTTCTTTCTCGACAGGACGGCGTTTGAGCGACTCCATCCGTCCTTCAACTTCTTTGTAAAATAAATCTTTCTTTTGATCACTCACCTTGTCCACCGATCCCTTCTAGTAAGTATGCCTTGAACTCAGCTGGGTCGATGCTACTAGATTGGCTAATTTGTTGGGCCACTGCTTCTTTATAGCGATCGACTGATTGGTAAATTTCTTTGATACGAGCGACTAGATCTGCTTCTTTTCCTTGCTCAAAGATATTGGCCTGTGCCAGGTAAGTGCGGTCATGCACGGTATGGCTATAGGCAAGGATGACTTGCTGGTGCTCGAAAGCCTTACGGACAATACCTTGAACCTCTGCATAGTGATTGATATCCAGATAAATACTGGAGATCTTGAGCAACTCTTGGATCCGCTCTTGGCTGATATTTTGGTAAAGAACGACATTTGGGTAACGGACCATAGACAAGAGGCTGGCAGACATTTCTGTCAAGGCCGCCACACGGAAGGTCACATCTGGCAAGGATTCTACTAGATAGGTCAAGGCTTCGATCTGATCCGAATTGGTCAAGACAAAGGCATCTTTGCGGATATCATCCTTGACCTTGAAATCATACAAGTAGCCAAGAGGACCAAAGGAGGCGTGCTGGTCTTGCGAGGTCAACTGGAGAGCACGATGGTAGGTCGCATTTTGCGGAATCAAGATCTTCTTGGTCCTGATTTCTGGGCTCTTTAGAATCAACTGCATATTGCCTGGAAGGCTGTCATGAAGAGGTTCTTGCCATACCAAGACATCGCGCCCTTTGATGCCTTTATTGCCCAACTGAAGACTAATGCTAAAGGAGGTGGCAAGGGTATTGTAGATCAAGCCATCCAGATTAAAACCACGATACTCTAGATAAAAAACGAAGTAATCTAAGCGATTCTTGAAAATCCGCATGGGTTGATGTTCCAAGGTCAAGATCAAATCCCCTGTTTGATGATTTTCTGTCAAGCGCTCGGTATCCCCTTCAAAGTATGTCGTCACTAAGGGGTGGCCTTGTGCATCACAGGTTGTGACGGCGATCTTGCGGCCGTATTGGTCATAGCGCTCGATCATCACGACTTGCCCCTTATCATCCAACCACTCCACGCTTTCAACAATGCGCTTATAAGAAGCTGCATGGTAAGCAATCCGAGCCTTTTCTTGGCCGTAATAATTCACTTTACCGCTACTATTATCACCAGAAATTTCCCAAAAATCAGGAACTGGAACTTCATTGAAGTAGCGACCGCGCTTCTCCCCTTTTAGCTGGCCTAAAAAATAGAGAAAGGGCGATTCGACCCCGTCGGGCAAGAAACCATTTGGCTCCAAAACAACTGTCGGATGGGTAAAACCAGACTCCTGCATGGAGTGGAGCAAGTCTTGGCTTTCACGAGAATAAGTATCAAATACGTTCAGCATGTGTCACCTCTTCTATCAATTGCGTCCAAGCTTCTTCCACTCGGCTAGTCAAAAAGTCTTCTGCACGCGCATAAGATGCTTGACGCATGCTGGCTAGATCATCTTTCTTGTAGAGCTGAATGATTTTTTCAGCAAAGGCAGCAGCAATATGGTCCACCACTTGGTCAGCTGAAGGTGGGATGAGATAGCCATTTTCCCCTTCTGTGACAAAGGTTTGGTTGCCATAAGGAACGTCAAAACCGATAATCGGAAGACCAGAACCAATCGCCTCCATCAAGGTCAAACCAAAGCCCTCGCTGGTCGATGCGGACAGGTAAACCTCATAGTTCTTATAAATTTCCTCGAGGTTGGCATGACCTTTAAGCTGGATATAGTCCGCCGCCCCCAATTCATCAATCAGAGAGCGCAATTTGCCTTCTTCTCCACCTTTTCCATAGATGTCAAAGAACAATTCTGGCAATTCTTTTTTGGCCCGAACCACCGCTCGTACCAACCAGTCAATATGCTTTTCTGTTGCCAAACGAGAGGCTGTAATCATAGAAAATGGGGTGCGATTTTCGTTTTGTGGCAAGCTGGCAAGACTTCCTACTGGGATGGTATAGATGGCCGGCCGATGCTTGGTGTATTTAGCAAACTGCTCTGTTAAGATTTCTTTTTGACGATCAGTCGCAACAATAAAGAAGTCCACCTTATCGGCATTGGTGAATTGGTAGTCATAATAGTTATTCCACAAGATATACTGATCATCGACACTATTGGCACTAAAGTGTTCGGCATGGACCACCACGCCCAGACGGGCCTTTTGCGCCTCTTCAAAGATGGGCTGACCGATATTGGTTTCGCGATCCAAAATCACCAAGTCCTGTTTGGTCAGTTGCAGGGTCTGCATGAAGTAGCGGATCAATTCTTGACGACCAACAATGTAACGGTCTTTAAAACGATAGATTTCGCCTCCATCTGCCATCTGCATGCTGTAGGCAACAGTCCCATCTTCATTGTAAAAACGGCGCTCAATCAAGTTGGCTTGGTTGTTCTTAGGAATGAAATACTCCGTACAATAGCGGGTATAGGAGAAATAATCCTTTCTTACCAAGATTCCTCTAGACACATACTCACACCGTTCCACATAGGGACTGTTTTCAGCACGCAAATAGCAGGTCAAAAAATTGTCCTGGTCTTCATAAAAGAAGCGCTTGATCTTGCCATCCATTTCTTCACGCGTTGGTTTTCCGGCAAAACCTGCTAAGACCTGATCAAGGGTATAGGTCGTTGGTGCAATCTTTAGATCTGTGAAATGGCTGTAAAGCCAAATGATTTCATCGTTTTTAAAGCCGATATTTTCAGTTAAATGTTGGATATTATCGGCTAAAATCATATCCATAAAGACGAACTTAGCTGGTTGATGGATATTGCGTAACAACTGGGCACGGTAGGCCTGGGCATACTCAACACCACTGCTGGCCCAACCGATTCCAAGGTTGATATTGTATACTGTCATAATGTCCTCTTTTATGGGAAATGCAAGACGATTTCCCCTTTAGTATTGATTTCGACGCGGCTTAGTAGAAGATTGCGGACCATTTGTCTTTTGGCTGCCTCTTTCATCCGTTCAAAGGATTGGTAGGCTTCTTGGAAAAATTCTACCAAAGGATTTTTCTGACTGGTGTATTGGCCAGACAGAGCCATCCGCAGTTGTTGCAGATAGTCTACCTGCTCGACCCAGTTTTCATCGATGGCTTTTAGGATGGCCATCCGTTGGAATTGCGCGATCACCTCATCGGTCCCTAAGACCTCATACTTGGCTTCCAGTTCGCTTTTTGCAAGTTCCCACAAGAAATTTGCCTTCATATTTTTACTTCTAAAGGTTTGGCGCGCTTTTTGAGCATCGACTTGGTAACTAACATTGTCCAAAATATAGCGGTAAAATGCTACAGGATCTTTGTAATCTTTCTCATTGACTACACTAGTAAATACGGAACGAAGGGCTTTTTCAACGATAGCATCCAAGCGTCCTTCTTGCTTAATCAAGCGGTCACGTTCTTCGTAAACAATCGCTCGCTGAATGTTCATACTTTCCGCAAATTCCAGCGTCATCCGACGACTGGCTTGCCCTGAACTTTCACTAGCATTTTGCGCCCGTTCGACCAAATTTTTATACTTACGTTTGGTCAGGGCCTTAGTAGCCCCAATGCGCTCTTCCACATCATAGTCTTGATAGGTGTCCTGGATCCAGTCTGGCCCCCAGTTTTTCATCAAATCGTCTTCTAAAGAGACGAAGAACTTGGTCAAACCGGGATCTCCTTGGCGCCCTGAGCGCCCACGAATTTGAAGGTCAATCCGCTGGTTCATCATCCGCTCAGTTCCGACAACTACTAGGCCTCCTAACTCAGCTACTCCAGGTCCCAACTTGATATCGGTTCCTCGACCGGCCATTGAGGTTGCTACGGTTACGGCTCCCTTTCGGCCTGACTCCTTAATGATCTGGGCCTCTCGAGGAGCATTATTGGCATTAAGAAGATTATGAGGAATCCCTTCGCGCAAGAGAAGATTCGAGTAAAGAATCGACATCTCAACCGATCCGGCAAAGACCAGAATTGGATTGCCCTTTTCGTGGACTTTCTTCACATAGTCCAAGGAAGCCACGATTTTTTCCGGCAAGGTTTGGTAGATTTCATCCGGCAAATCCTTACGGATTTTCTTGCGATTGGTTGGGATCTTAATCACTGACATGGCATAGGTATCAAGAAACTCAGCCTCGGCGACCTTCCCAGTCCCTGTCATGCCTCCTAACTTTCGAAACATCTTAAAGAGGTTTTGATAGGTAATGGAAGCCATGGCCCGTGTTTCCTGGGTTAACTTGAGACCTTCTTTGGCCTCAATCGCCTGGTGGAGCCCTCCTTGCAAGCGGGTCATTTCCATCAGACGCCCCGTTGCCTGGTCTAGCAAGACAATCTCATCTTGCCCTTCGACATTGGGGTGGATGACATAGTCCTTGTCCTTAATAAAGTTTTTATTGGCCTGGAGGGCTAGGCTGATATGGCGGACCAAATCACGGTATTGAGGATCATAAAGGTTGGGAATGGCCAAGAAGGATTCCGCTGAGCGGGCTCCTTTTCGAGTCAACCAAACTCGTTTCTTTTCTTCGTCAAACTTGAAATCTTCCCCCTCCTTGAAAGTCTGGATCAGGGTATCGATAATTCCATACAGGTTGGATTGAACTCGAGGAGAACCAGAAATAATCAAGGGAGTCTGAGCACTATCTAGTAACACCGAATCAATCTCATCGACAATGGCGTAATTAAAGTCAGCCAAAAATTGGCCATCGACAGAAGCCGTCAAGTTCTCTGTTAGATAGTCAAAGCCTAGACTAGTATTGGTTGTATAAATGACATCTGATTGGTAGATCTCACGTTTGACTTCTGGATCTAATTCTTCGTCTTCGGATTGTTTCAAAGGCACGCCGACAGTCAAACCTAAGAAACGATAGACCTGTCCCATTTCTTCCGCATCCCGGGTTGCCAAATAGGTATTGGTCGTAATGACCATAACCCCTTTGCCCTCTAGGGCATTGAGATAAACCGGCATGGTCGCTGTTAAGGTCTTTCCTTCACCGGTATTCATCTCAGCGACATTGCCCTGGTGTAGGACGATTCCTCCCATGACTTGCACGTCATAAGGAAACATACCCAAAACCCGTTTATCCGCTTCCCTCGCAACCGCAAATGCTTCTGGCAAGAGATCATCCAAGGTCTCGCCCTCTGCTAAACGTTCCCGAAATTCTACAGTCTTCTCCTGCAGTTGCTGATCCGTCAAGCGGGCGATCGCATCCTTCCAGCTATTGACTTTTTTTAAGATTTTCTTGATGTTTCTTAATTTAACGTAATCCAATGTGATCCTCTTTTTTGCAGTTTTGTTCGTCTATTCGAGAACTTCTGCTCCCTCAGACGATATTGGTTGAATAGTGAAATAGTGGAAGGTGAATTCTTGTAAGCCTGCACTAAGTAAGCGTACTTCATAGGCGTAGGCTTGATCTGGATAGATAAAGGACAAGCGTCCTTCTCCAGTTACGCGACGGCCTACAACCTCTCCAAAGCGATCTTTGAAGATGATTTCTACCATCACGGTATGAGAAGGAGTCGCTTCCATCGTGATCACCAGCTCATACTCCTGCTCCCGTTTGAGCAGCGGTAGACTAGGAATTTGGCGGTTCTTCCCGAAATTTGTTTGCGAATACCAGGTTTTCAGCACTTGACCAGACGGCATGAGGGAATTTTGAAACTGAACGCTTCCTTGGGCAGTCGCCTGAATGGTCGACCCCCAGAGATAATCAGCTAACACGAGATCTCCCCAGTAGATGCGTCTACTGTCATTTTGTTTGATGTTTATCATTGGTTTCTTCCAAAGTCTCTTTCCATGATTTCTTTGTACTGGGTCACAAACCATTCAATGATCGGACCACTCGCATCGTTGTGGCGACCGGCACGGCTAGTACTGATAATACGAACCGGCAATGCATACAAGGCCTCTAAAATATCGGGATAGGCTTTTTGATCATAGTCATCATCCCGCATATAAGCAAGGGCTAGAATCGTATGCTTGAAGTCTGCTTGATGGAAGCGATCCCAGAAACGTTGATTAAGCTGGCTGATCCCTTCTTGTGACACTTGACCGATGATCAACTGCATCATATCTAGAGATGTTCCAAACTCATCTGGACGTCTAAATTTCAGGTTGGCAGCGACATCCCCCAGGTTGACAATGGGTTTTCCGACTAGGATGGCATGAGGAGAATAGAGAGCGCCATAATAGAGCGCGCCAAAGGTCCCCATGGACAAACCTGAAAAATTCATCTCTTTGGGTTCAAAGCCAAGCAAGTCCAACTGCTGATCAATAAAGGCAGTAATCTGATCTTCCAGCTCTTTTGAGCCCATATAGAAGGAACCTCCTTCTAGTCTTGGGTCAGAAAAGAGAATAAAGGGGCTGCCCATATCCCGCATCATTTTAAAGCCTTCGAACCCTTCGGCCGGACGATACCCGGAAAAGTAAATATTTAAAGGTGGCTTCATATCACCTGGATGAAAATAGGCAAAAATTTCTTGGCGCTTGTGGTCCCGCAGCGTCTGAGCGCCTACCGTCATGCCTCCTAAAGGGCCATGGGACAGGCGCTTGTGTAGAGCTCCGATCGTAAGCATCCCCTCTCCTTTTGCTTCCAGCGAGAAGGCAAGGTAATAAGGTTCTGCTCCGTCTAATTCAAGCGGAGTCTGCATCTCTTCTTCTGAAAAGACCGCATCTTTGACCCAATCCCCAAGACCTCCCCTGCGGTAAAATTGGATCCGCAATTGCACCTGACAGCTAGGGTCTTTTTCGTATTCCAACCAAAAATTGATTGGGCGACTAGCGTCGTACACATAGTTATAGACCCACTGGGCAATCGGCGTAAACTCTTCCCCGTATGCTCCATCAAGCTTAAGGAAATGTTGCCCCAAGACTGTTTGCCGGCCAGCAAAGTCAGGTCTCACCTGCAGATCACCAACCATAAAGGAATCCCCATATTGATTGTCATATAAAAAGCGCTCTATAACATAAAGAAACTGGGGCTTGTTTGAGAAATCCCATGGTCTTGCTTGCTTAAGCCTTAAGAGGTGAGCCAACTCTTCAGAAGGCATCTCTAGCTGATGGCTGTCATCATAAAACACAGTATAAGGCTGAAAATAGGTCAGGTCTCCTCCTAAAGCCAACAAGTCTTCTGGCTTCTCCAGAATCAGGGCTTTAAATTTTGATATTTCCTCTTCTTCCATATAGTCTTTGAGCGATGGAAGAGCCGTCACCTGAAAAAAGTGCCAGCCAAGTCCAGCCGGAAGGTCCACTTGATCTTGCCAGTTGCTCGAGCCGATTTGGAGAATATGGGTTAATTGTTGTTTCCTATCCATGACGTTCTCTCATCCATCCTTCCCACTTCTCGATCAAGCGTTGACCGGTGTATTCTTGAATTTTTTCGATTGAGTAGATCAATGCTTCATTCCAAGGCTTTAATTCCAGTAAAAAGTGCGTCAATGCCTTGTCCAATTCCTTGTCGCCTTTGGATAAGACATAGCCATTTTTCAAGTGATCCACATATTCAGTTTGGACACAGTTGACCTGTGGAATCCCCGCAGAGATCCCTGCGATCTGCGTGTAGAGATTAGGTTCCTCACTTAAATCGACGATCAAGCGTGTTTTTTCTAATTCCTGAATAATGTCATTTTCATTTGAAAAATTCTTGACCACAAAACGGTAGTCTGGTGCGTCTTGTACAGACTGCTCATCAATGATCTGGTTTTCCCCGAGGCCTGCTGGCTGAGTTGGAGTTTGAACGGTATGCAAGGCCGTCTCGCTTGACACGAGCTCTTCTAATTGTTGCTCCAGTTCCTTCACTCTTTCAGCAGCCCCATTGTAAAATGCAAAGACCACTTCAAACAAGGGGTGTTGCGCCAACACTTCCAAGATTTTCTTTAGTTGTTTTCGAGTTGGCAGGGCCTGTGCATCCACATAATAGTAGATCTTTGACTCCTTTCGCTCCTGACTAGAACCCAATCGAAGCCGAGAATCAAACGAAGTGATTCGGTGTGTCTTTCGAGCCAGGCTGGGCGATAAGGCTACGATCGCTTTCTTGGTCTTTTCACTATCCATAATCAAAAGCTGGGCATCAATCATGTCAAAATAGAGTGCAAAGTCTTCGGCTGACAAGGGCTGGCGATCTCCATAAAAAGAAAGAACTTTCTTAACGCTACTGGCTGTATCTTGGATAAAGGCGAGATTAGCTGGATGAGCTGCAAGGACCAATTGGTCGCGTCCAGGTACCAAGTTCGCCAACCGCTCCTTCATCTTTTCAGCGACAACTTCGCCCATATTGGCATAGCTTTCTTTTTTGAAGGCATTGAAAAAGACTTCATTGACCATGACAGCCTGACTTTCTTCTGTCAGCATTTCTCTTAAGATCCATTGTCCATCAAAACGTAGGTACTCTTGGAAATAAGGCTGTCCTTCATGGTAGTAGATCCTACTGGAGACAAAACCACGGTCATCTAGGTACTCGATATAGAGGATCTTATCCTCTTTATAACGGGTTAGCGAGAGGATATTCCCATCGATCCCCATCTCCATCGACGCAAGATGCTTGCCATTTTTAAAAGCAAGGGCCAAAAAAGGAGTATAAGAAAATGTCGTCTCTGGGGGCCATTCCATATCCTGTAACTGGACAGGACGCATGGCTAAATCAGACGGAACCCCTTGCAGGTCATCAAAAATCGAGAGCACATCTGTCTCAAGTAAATCTTGACGGTGTAAAAAATAGCGCAACTGAGGACTATAGTGAGGCAACAATAAGATCCGATCCATTCCTGCTTCTTGAAAAATACGAACTTGATTAATGGTATCGTCAAATTCAATGGACTCTCGCATCCAGTACCAAGGGGTAGCTGTTTGCTGCCAGATGCGGTCCGTTCCATACCAGGCTGGTACAAAATAATACATGGTGACTCCTAGAATATTCTTGTATAACGTTGATTGACACGAAGGGCACGGATTTCTTCTCGAATATTGTAAATCATTCCGACAAACATAAGAAAAGTCCCTGGGATCATGGTCAGGCGCAAGAGTTCCTTATCCCATAACAAGACAGAAAAAGGAAGGGCGGTAAAAAGGATCAAATACAGGGTTCCAAAAACCGTCAAACGCAGCACAATTCCATTGATATAGTGGCGAGTGTCTGCTCCAGGATAGATATGGTCGATATACTCTGAAGCCTTCATCATTTTGTCCGCAATTTCTTCGCCATTGACATTGACAAAAGCAAAGGCAAAAGAGAGAATCCCAATCATGAGAATGTAGAGAAGAATCCACATGGGATCTCCCATCACCAAATGCTTGGCTAACTGAGCAGCCCATTTGGCATTGGAATCCATAGACAAGATCAAGAGCATGGCATACTGTGGAATGGACACCAGGGTCATGGCATACATGAAGGGCATGCCACCAGCCGGGTTGAGCTTGATATCCAAAAAAGTATAACTCTTGAGATCATTATGAATCCCCAATTTATTGACAGGGATTTGATACTTGGCGTACTCTACAAGGACAGCAACAAATACAAATAAGAAGAGGAAAATCACAGCTACAACATAGGCGATAGGTGGGATATTATTGACATTTGAAAGGGTCTGCATCACGTCTTCTGGAAGGTAGAGGACCATACCAGCCATCATGATGACCACCGAACTTCCAAGTCCCAAGGCCGCATTTAGATCGGATAGCCAAACCAAAAAGAAGGCCCCTGCCACCATAATCATGGTATTGACCGTAATGACAAGGCCAGAGTGCAAGCCTGTCTTCAAAGGCAAATACATGGCCACAGCCAGGGACTGGACAATCGCAAGCGCCAAGGTCACGTACATCTTTCGACGCTCCACAATCTCTGAGCTGGTTTTTTCGAGGTTAAAGCGTTTTGAAACGGTAAACATCCGCCATAAAATCATAGAGGACATCCAAGGAGAAAGGCCGATCGAAAAGATAGACATGCCACGGAGATTTCCTCCCATCACAGCACTTGAGAGCTGCAAGCCAGTTGCCGTCCCTTCGTTGAGTCTCAAGGCCTTAGACAGGTCCACAAAAGGCAGGGAAATTTTACTTCCCCAAACATAAATAAAGACGAAAAAAATCGTCCAACAAAATCGCTTTCCTATTTCAGATCGTTTTAGCATTTCTTTTTAAACTTTCTCTTCCACTCGTTGACTCCTCCATCTCGGAAATGAGCCTCTAAATCTATGCTGTACAGGCATTTTATCTCAACTTATTTTACCATAATTTGCGACGTTTCCAAACTCATTTGTCACTAATCTTTGATAATATTTCAAATGAACCATTTGGTACCGATTTCAATAAAAAATTCTCCAGATAATGATCTGAAGAATCTTGTTTGAGATGATCTTACTCCCCTAAAGCCATCAAGGCATCGACAAATAATTTCTTTGTAAAATAGCCATTGCGAATCAAGTAAGAAGTGTATTGGGCTTTTTGAACCATTTGAGCGTACTCTTCTTCTGTACATTCTTGAACCAGACGATTGGCTTCTTCGAGACTAGATGCTACAAAGCCAAGCCATTTTTCTCGAATATAGTCTGCATTTGACAAATAATCTGGCACGACTACCGGAAGACCGGCCGATAGATAGGTCGATAATTTGTAGGAAATATTTTCCTTGTAGTAATCCCTCTCCTCCTCTGGATGCTCTGAATTTCCCCAGACAAGACCGAAACCACCTTTGGAAAGCTCTAAAAGCAACTCCTGCTTGGTATGCCATCCTTCCATATGAACCTTAGTATAATCGACTCCTTCAACTGGCTCTGCATAGACATGAATCGGTGTATCATATTTCCATTCAATAATATGGGGGAAGCGTGAAGGATTGCCTGAAAAGATTAGTTTTTTCTCAAATTGGGGAGTATAGAGATCCAAACTGTGGGTCAAGTCCCATAATTTTTGGACGACAAATTTCTTCACAATCAGGCCTTCTGACACCAGGTGGCGGTACATCTGCTCTGACGGGACGATCACCAGATCACTCTGATTGTACATGTCGATGTATGCAGGCAGAAGATCGTAATTGCTTTCAAACATGAGTGGTGGGACATCATGGATGAACATGACTAGCTTGGTTTGAAGAAGTTTTAACTTATCAACTAAACGGCGATCCCACTCAATCCCATTCCATGAAGGAGATTGCACAAAGACAATATCTCCAAAAGCAACACTCGCCAAAATCCCATCCATTCGCGAATTCAGTTCGCCCTCTGGTTCATTGCTATGATCATAGAAATAAATCCCTAATTCGTTCACTCCCAATTCACGCACCACATTCATGATATCGTTTTGGGCCATCAAGGCTACGCTCTGAGGAGACTGCCCGAATAAATTTGTAAAATGGATTTTCATCTCTTCCCTCTAACTGTTCGTTCAATTTCAAATTTCGTGAAATCACAAGGAGAAAAGGGCTCCGATCCTCTTTGGCCTGTATTCTTCTCCATCTATTTCGCGAAAACTTCCTCATTCATTATAACACATCCCTCTCTTCTTTCACATCTCCAACAACTAAAAGACCATCTCTCGGCGATGAGAGACGGCCTTTTTAGTTCACATGGACTAGTGGCTATCTTTTTTACGGAAGCCTAGGAGAGCGAATCCTGATAAGAGGATGGAAACTCCTGTGGCAAAAATACCAGACGAAGCCCTTCCTCCTGTCTCTGGTAAAGAAGGAGCCACCTTGTCTTGGCTAGAAGCCAGACTTGCTGGTTCAGTCTCTGTCTCAGAAACTGAGTGAGACAAGCTAGAGGAAGCCAATACCGGTTCCGTAGCAGGCCTGCTGCTTGAGAAGTCTCTTGCATAAGATATCTTGACAGATCTTGAAACAAGCTGTGATTCGGATTGGTTAGCAGATATTGAAGCTTGAGATTGCGATTCAGACTGACTTGCTGAAATTGAAGCTTGGAGCAAGGACTCAGATTGACTTGCTGAAGCCGAAGCTTGGGCTTGTGACTCAGATTGACTTACGGAAGCTGAAGCTTGGGCTTGTGACTCAGATTGACTTACGGAAGCTGAAGCTTGGACTTGTGACTCTGACTGGCTTACCGAAACTGATTCTTGAACCTGTGACTCAGATTGGCTTGCGGAAGCTGATTCTCGAACCTGTGATTCAGATTGGCTCGCTAAAACCGAGGCTTGAACCAAAAATTCTGATTGACTCGCTGAAATCGAAGCTTGAACTTGTGAGTCAGATTGACTTACCGAAAGTGATTCTTGGGCTTGTAACTCAGATTGACTTACGGAAGCCGAAGCTTGGGCTTGTGACTCTGACTGACTTGCCGAAACCGAGGCTTGAACTTGTGACTCTGACTGACTTGTCGAAGTCGAAGCTTGAACTTGTGACTCAGATTGGCTTGCCGAAACTGAGGCTTGAACCAAGGATTCAGATTGGCTCACTGAGGCTGATTCAGAAATTTTCTCGCTCATCGAAGTAGATTGAGACAAAGAAACAAGTTGAGAAACTACTTCCTTCGATCCAACAGCGGATGTTGACTGCGATTGGGACAAGGAAGTTGATTTAGATACCACATCAGATAATGATTCTGACTGACTTGCCGAAACCGATTCTTGAACTTGTGATTCAGATTTGCTTGCTGAGATTGAAGCTTGAATCTGTGACTCAGACTGGCTTGCAGAGATCGAAGCTTGAACTTGTGAGTCAGATTGACTTGCCGAAATCGAAGCTTGGACCTGGGATTCAGATTTACTTGCCGAAACTGAGGCTTGAACCAACGATTCTGATTGACTCGCTGAAACCGAAGCTTGAACTTGGGATTCGGATTGGCTTGCCGAAACTGAAGCTTGGACCAGCGACTCAGATTGACTTGCTGAAATCGATGCTCGGACTTGCGACTCAGATTGGCTTGCTGAGATTGAAGCTTGGGCTAAGGACTCTGACTGACTTGCAGAGATTGAAGCTTGAACTAACGATTCTGATTGACTTGCTGAAGTCGAGGCTTGAACTTGAGATTCGGACTGACTTGCGGAAGTCGAGGCTTGGACTTGTGAGTCTGATTGACTCGCGGAAATCGATTCTTTAACCAACGATTCTGATTCGCTTACCGAAGTCGAGGCTTGAACTTGAGATTCGGATTGACTCGCTGAAGTCGAAGCTTGAACTTGCGACTCTGACTGACTCGCCGAAGTCGAGGCTTGGACTTGCGATTCGGATTGACTCGCTGAAGTCGAAGCTTGAACCAATGACTCTGACTGACTCGCGGAAATTGATTCTTTAACCAACGAATCAGATTGGCTTGCTGAAGTCGATACTTGAACTTGCAATTCGGATTGACTTGCCGAAACCGAAGCTTGTACCAACGACTCTGACTGACTTACTGAAACCGAGGCTTGAACCAACGATTCTGATTGACTCGCTGAAGTCGAGGCTTTAACCTGTGACTCAGATTTACTTGCCGAAACTGATTCTTTAACCTGTGACTCAGATTGACTTACCGAAATCGAAGCCTGAACTTGCGATTCGGACTGGCTAGCTGAAGTCGAAGCTTGTACTTGTGACTCAGATTGGCTCGCAGAAACCGAAGCTTGGACTTGCGATTCGGACTGACTTGCGGAAATTGAAGCTTGGACTTGGGATTCAGATTTGCTTGCCGAAACTGAGGCTTTAACCAACGATTCTGATTGACTCGCTGAAACCGAAGCTTGAACTTGCGATTCGGATTGACTCGCTGAAGTCGAAGCTTGTACTTGTGACTCTGATTGGCTCGCAGAAACCGAAGCTTGTACTTGTGACTCTGATTGGCTCGCAGAAACTGAAGCTTGGACCATCGATTCTGATCGACTAGCTGAGATTGAAGCTTGAACCAACGACTCAGACTGGCTTGCCGAAACTGAGGCTTGGACTTGCGATTCGGATTGACTCGCCGAAACCGAAGCTTGTACTTGTGACTCTGATTGGCTCGCAGAAACTGAAGCTTGGACCATCGATTCTGATCGACTAGCTGAGATTGAAGCTTGAACCAACGACTCAGCCTGACTTGCTGAAACCGAAACTTTAATTAACGATTCAGATTCGCTTGCAGAAACCAATTCTTTAACCAACGATTCGGACTGACTTGCCGAAACTGATTCTTTAACCTGCGATTCAGATTGACTTGCTGAAGTCGAGGCTTGAACCTGTGACTCAGATTGGCTTGCGGAAATCGAAGCTTGAACCAACGACTCTGACTGACTTGCTGAAGTCGAAGCTTGGACCATCGATTCTGATCGACTAGCTGAGATTGAAGCTTGCACCAACGACTCAGATTGACTTACGGAAGCTGAAGCTTGTACCAAGGACTCCGATTGGCTCATAGAAATAGATCGTGATACGAGCACTGTAGATTCGCTTGTAGAGACAGATAGCGATAAGGATTCAGAAGATTCACTCACTGCCAGCGACTGATTTTTTGAATTAGCTTCTGACTGTGATCGAGAGGCAGACTCAGAGGTTGGTGACTCACTCTCTGAGATAGACGCTGAAGTAGAGAAACTTTGCGATTGTGAGGCAGATTCTGACGGTGTCATTCTCCGATAATAATAAGTGGTACTGATTAATGGGTATGGGACTACATATTTTTTGATTGTTTGTTTGAAGTTAGAGAAGCCGTCTGCTCCGTGAGGCGTCGCATCCTCTCCTACAATCATGGTTGAATTATTACTAACAGACGGTGAGCTTGGAAGTTCCGTGAATGGTTTTGGAACTGTATATTCGATCCCTGTTTTCTCATCTGTATAAGTAACTGTCTCCTTAGTAGAGAACCATCCCGTAATATCCAACTCTAAATGTTGTTCATCTATCCGTCTTGGTGTCACATTCAGGAAGTAATCCTTGTTTTGACTTTCAACCCTACGGGTTCCACCTAAATCAGTAAGATTATCCGTACGATCCTGATTAAAGTCTTTTTCATAAACAAGTGTATAAACATTAGTCACTTGAGTATTGCCTAAATCGCCACTACTAACATCATGAATTTTAGAAGGATCTAAAACATAGTAGCGAAGTGAATAATCACCATTCTGATTCAACTGGACAACTTCACTTTTAATGAAATGCTCACGCGCATCACCTAGTAATTCAATTGTTGACTTTCCATTCTTACTATTATCAAATATCCCACTTTTCCAATTTGGAGATATATTTCTTGCTGCAACTTGTACGTAACCTGGGAATTCGCGCGGATTTGAAGCCGTATAGTGTTGGCCTTCCAACCCATAGATTTTATATTCCATTAACGCTCTTTCTCTTCCCGTTGGTTGGTACTCTGTAGTGTAGGGATCAGCATAGGGATCAACTTCTCTATAAAATGTTGATTGTTGCCCTACCATAGAAGGAATTTTGATACGAGGATACGTTAGAATTAATTTTCCTTGATTCGAAGGCTCCATGACATCATAAATACTCCGGAACAAGACAGCTTGATCCGGAATAAATTGCGTCACAATTCCAAATGTCGCGTTATCTTCAGAAGGTATCGAATTGTAAACCCTATTTCCAAGTGGAGCTTCACCAATCAATACTTCTTTTGGTAGTTGGATCTCTTCTCCCGTTCTACTTGGAGATACTGTTTGTGAAAAAATCTCTGCCCCATCTGATTTCCGAACAATACGGAAATAAACATCCATTCCTTTACGTTTGTCTGGGGCTATTTCACTGGTATCAATCGACATAGTCGCATAGTAACCGAGCGAGTTTCCTTGTTTATTTACAAATTCCCAAATTCCAAATGTATAGCGATGCAAGTAGGGGTTATCTGCATACATTTTAAGTTCTTCAGGTGTAAGCTTTAAAGCATCTTTATCAAGATGAGGATCTTTAAGATAACCTGGTGTATCAAGAGTGGGGTCTTCTACACTGGCACCGTTTGGATCATCTGGATTGGGTTTTATATCTAAAATATCAGGTGCAGTATAGACTTCCTCATAAATTGGAGACAATTGAGCTGAGATAGCTGGCTTCCCATTTACATTGGAGTTTCCTACAAAGCCTGCAGCTGTTAAGGTGGTCATCATCTCATCAACTGCTTTGCCCAAGCGATCGCGTTGTTCGGTATAAGCTTGCGCACTGGTATTTGTATGGACCAAACGATAGCTAGTCGCTACTTCCGATTGCAGCTTGTTGATGACTGCTTCCAAAGCTGCCTTACGCTCAGGCACAGGTATCTGAGCAGCGTATTTCCCTGCGATTTGTTGGAGCAGATCTGCTTCAGAAGCGTTTTGTTCCAATAGGGGAGCTTCATCTGTAGCTGTTGCTTCATCTACCTCTGATTCTGAAGCTAAAACTTGTGTGGATTCACTAGAAGCACTTGCCAAACTGGTAGATTCTTGCCCACTGATGGAAATGGAAGTCGATTCACTCATAGAGAGCGAATGGCTAGCCGATTCAGAAAGACTTGTAGAGGTTGATAGAGAAGCGGAGGCAGAATCTAGCGAGGATGTCTTAGAAAGAATGACGCTATCTGCTTCTACCAATGTCTCTTGTTTCGTTTCAGACACAGTCGGGGCGAGAGAGGCCACTTCTTCTGCTTGAGCCGTCGTAGCCACAACAGCTCCTCCAAATACAGTTCCTACAGCAACCAAGCCTTTTAATAACTGTTGGCCATCTTTATGAAGACGACCACTATCTTCTGGAACTTCGGCATTGACCATCTCCTCTACTTGCCCCCGAACCACACGAAAGAGTCCTAGAGCAGCAGTTGATGCCCGAAGCCAATTTTTACCTGATTTGATTAATTTAAAGCGAACGACACGATCCGTTTCACGAAAGTTTCCCTTTGCACGCTTAAATTGCATGATATACCCCTTGTACTCATATAATCTAGTTACTATTATTATACAAGAATGCTATGTAGATTCAAGTAATTTGTTACCAAAAGCAAATATATTTCTGTAGCCGCTTTCACATTTCATGAAAAGTTTCATCATTCTTTCAATTTCTTTTGCAAGGCACTCAAAAAGGCTGGACAAGTGTCCAACCTTCGCTAGATAATTGGAGTTACTTACCCACTAGATTACTCATCTTTTTGTTTTCGTAGGCCTAGAAGGGATAGACCAGCAAGAAAGGCAACTGCTCCTGTTACAAAGTGAGTCGTCTCTACTGTCCCCGTTTTTGGAAGCAGGGCTTCTGAGTGCTGATGGTGCAGTTCTTCACCCGCTTGATTTGTTGATAAAGATAGGTTCCCTGAAGCACTGGTATCCGAGCTACGAGACACTGATTCACTAGAAGAGACAACATTGCTCGATGATTCGATCACTAGTTGTGATTGGCTAAGTGACTGAGAGGCACTAATTGTATCAAAGGCTGAGGTCAATTCAGACAACGGTAAAGATTCTGAAATTGACATAGAATGGCTTGTTAAGCCTGAGACTGAAGTACTGGCCGATGTTGAGGCCGAGTCAAATAAGGACAATGACGCAGAATTTGAAGCGAATTCAGAGATCAAAATGGACTCTGAGGTGCTCACTGAGACTGAGTCATTGACTGAAACTGAAGTCTGGACAGATTCAACCATTGACTCTGAGACAGACAAAGACTCCGAGACTCTTTCAGAAAACGATGCACTTCTAGATTCAGATGTTGAAACCGATTCTAAAGTTGAGATTGAGAGCGAATCAGAGCTGCTCACTGAATCTGAAACACTGACTGAATCTGAATAAGAGAGCGATTCTGACGACGATAATGATGTTGAATTTGAAACGGATTCAGAGCTTAAGATTGACTCTGAGGTACTTACTAATACAGATGCACTAACCGATTCAGAGATACGTGCTGATTCAGATACTGAGACGGATTCGGAATGCGAGATTGAGCCTGAAGCAGAGACGCTCACTGAAGCCGAAACACTGGCTGATTCTGAGTAAGAAATTGATTCTGACGATGAAAATGACACAGAACTTGAAACGGATTCAGAATTTGAAATCGACTCTGAGGTACTTACTAATACTGATGTACTGACCGATTCAGACAGATATTCTGAGACTGACGCAGAATGGGATTCACTTCCAGATTCAGATAATGAGACTGACTCGGAATACGAAATCAAACCTGAAATAGATGCGCTTACTGAATCTGAAACTGAGATTGAACTAGACTCACTCTCCTGAACAGAAGTGCTCTCAGATTCAAAAAATGAAGAGCTTACTGAGGTTGAAGTACTATCCGAAGCGGATTCACTTACTGATTCCGATACGGAGACCGACTCAGAGTGCGAAATCGATCTTGAAACAGAGATACTTGCTGAATCTGAAACACTGGCTGATCCTGAATAAGAAATCGATTCAGACGATGAAAATGATGCCGAGGCAGAACTTGAAATCAACTCTGAGGCACTTACTGATTCAGATGTACTTGCCGATTCAGAGAAGGATTCAGATACTGAAACAGAAAGGGTTTCACTCCTAGATTCAGACACTGAGACTAACTCGGAGTGCGAGATCGAGACTGAAACAGATTCGCTTACTGATTCTGAAACACTGACTGATCCTGAATAAGAAATCGATTCAGATGATGACAATGATGCTGAGGCAGAACTTGAAATCAACTCTGAGGCACTTACTGATTCAGATGTACTTGCCGATTCAGAGAAGGATCTAGATACTGAAACAGAAAGGGATTCACTCCTAGATTCAGACACTGAGACCGATTCGGAGTGCGAAATCATTCCTGAAACAGAGATACTTACCGAATCTGAAACCGAGGTCGAACTAGACTCACTTTCCTGAACAGAAGTACTCTGAGACTCTGAATCTGAAGAGCTTGCTGAGGTTGAAGCACTAATCGAAACAGATACACTTGCTGATTCAGAGATTGATGCGGAATGTGATTCACTCCATGATTCCGACACTGAGACCGATTCAGAGTGCAAGATCGAGGCTGAAACCGATTCGCTTACTGAATCTGAAACACTGACTAATTCTGAGTAAGAGAGCGATTCTGACGATGACAATGACACAGAACTTGAAACGGATTCAGAATTTGAAATCGACTCTGAGGTACTTGATGTGCTGACCGATTCAGACAAGGATTCCGAAACTGAAGAGCTTGCTGAAGTTGAAGCACTAATCGAAACAGATACACTTGCTGATTCAGAGACTGAGGCAGATTCAGAACCAGACTGGCTGTTCAACAGGGACGCTCTCACTGACTCAGAAATGAATACAGATTCTGAGGCAGAAAGAGAAACAATGGCACTGGTTGAAGCCGACTGGGATGTAGCAACCGATTCCAATTGACTAGTAGAAAGAGAGACGGATTGACTGAATTCCGACGAATCCATGGTCACCGCTACATAATTACTGGCAGCTGAATAGACGAGACGATTCCCATATAAGACCTGAATTTTCGCATTCACTCCTCCTGACTGCAAGGGAACGGTGGGAACCACTATCGCCCGACCTGAAGCGTCAGCCACTGCTGTTCCGACTGCTTCCTCATTGTTGTACAAAACAACGGTTGATCCAGGCTTCGCTCCCGTTACAGTTACAGGCGTTTGGGTATTAGCTTTTTCCAACAATCTTGTCATGACTGTTGGCGCTGGTAAGCCTTTCACAGGCACCGGCATATCACTAGCCGTGTTGTCTTTAAAAGTAATCCTCACCACACCTGATGCTGAAACTGAATAACTCTTGAAATCTTTTGAGCCTACGATTCTCGGATTGGAAGATCGAAACGCTTCCCACACCTGATCTTTTTCAGCCTGGTCCAGATTGTTGGGATCATTGACAACGACTTCTGTCGTCACAGCCCTAATTGGGTTACGAATTCCATCATTTTGGGGCAAAACTTTAATACGGAAAGAGCGATCAATAAACTGATTATTGGAGTTCGTGAAACGAACAGTAATCCGATAGGTTTTCCTAGGCTCCACAATTTCGGTACTACCTACTCTCCCTTCAATCAACATAGGTGCAAAGGCAGACTTCAAGGTCGCATTTGGCACCAAGACACCATCGACCCGCTCACTATTAGGAGCATAGCCCATATAAGTCAGGATAAGGCCACCATTACGCTCTCTCACAATATATTGCAGCTTGATAGGATCTGAATTATAAGCTGTGATCACATGATCATTTCCCGGTCCACTCATGAAAAATGGTGCACGAAAAGCATGTTCATTCGTTATCACGCTACCTGTCCGAGGGTCACGCTGACCAGATGTCGCACGCAGCACCGCATTGGCTAAGCGATTGCGAGCGATCTTTGCTTGGCTTTCCACTGCATCCATTTGAATTGCTGGATTGGACAAACCTGTTCGAATAGCTTCTAAAGCCAGATCGCCATTCTCAATCGCAGTTTCCGTCCCAGGGATTTCCAAAGCTTGCTCACGATAGGTGTACAAATCCAAGGCCAAGGCTTGGAGACGCTGCACTTGCTCATCTGAACGCTGAGTTGGTGCTTCAGCCACGTTCTCAATCGGTTCCGTAGGCAATTCAGATGAAAATTGACTGGTAACATGAGATTCACTCAAAGAAATTGACTGAGTTGAAGAACCACTTTCGCTAGTTGTCTCTAAAAGCGAGACAGATGCACTCATTGATTGACCCGCTGACAATGACTCCGAAGTGGCAGTCGTCCCCAAGACAAGGCTATCAGAACCAACTAGACCAGTTGATAAATTGGTCTCAGATTCAACCACTGCTTCCCCACCATTTTCCTCAGCCGCTACCGGATTAGCAAGAGTCATCGCCCCTGCAAGGGCACCCAGAGCCACAATTCCTTTCAAGAAAGAACTAGGAGCAGGCTGGCATACTGATTCGAAAGGTTCCACGATTTTTTCACACGTAGTAGCGTGAGGAACATGAAAAAGCCCTAACTGCGAGATGGACGCCCGCACCCAAGTTTTTCCCGATTTGATCAATTTAAAACGTGTGATCCGCTCCGTTTCGCGAAACTCCCCTTTCAAACGTTTAAAAAACATGCCTGCTCCTTAAAAATAAGATATCGAGTTATTATACACCAATTTTGACAAAAAAGTAACTAATTAAGACTAATTTTTTATTTGAAAAAAGCCAAAAAGAGAACCCGAAGGCTCTCTTTCTGGAATCCTTTTTCATGTCCCACATACATGAAATGACCGGATGAAATGATAGTCGAAGATTATTTTTCTTCTTTTTTGCGACGTCCAAGTGCTGCAACGCCAGCAACCCCTGCAACTGCTCCAAGAATAGCTGTTGCTACAGATCCAGTTTCACCAGTATTTGGAAGTTGTTCAAGAGCTGGAGCTGATTGAGCTGGTTGCTCAGGAACTGGGTTCACTGGTGTATTTGGTGTTGGATCCATTGGTTTATTAGGTGTTGGATCTACAGGAGTATTTGGTGTTGGAGTTGGTGGTACTGGAGTGTTTGGAGTTGGTGGTACTGGAGTATTTGGTGTTGGAACGTTTGGAGTTTTCACAAGTTTGTAGACGTAAGTGACGTTCTTATCACCTTCGATCACTTTACCTGTAGTTGGATCAGTTGTCGTTAAGTGACCTTGTCCATCAACTTTACCTACTGGGTAGTTACCTTGTGGTACCAATTCGTAAACTTTACCATCTGGAGTCACAATTGTCTTAGGACGATTATCCACAACTGTATCGTAATCTTTACCTACTGGTTGGTTAGATTCGTCTGTAACAGAACGTTTGATCGTGTTACCATTTTCATCTACGTAGTGAACGTAAACATTACCCTTAGGTTGTGCTGGTTGTTCTTTGAGCTTGTAGATGTATGTAACATCTTTACGTCCTTCGATAACTTTACCTGTTGTAGCGTCTGATGACTCAAGGTGACCTTGTCCATCAACTTTACCTACAGTGTAGCTACCTGCTGGTACCAATTCATAGGTCTTACCATTGTATTGGATTTCTTTTGGACGGTTGTCTACAACTGTATCGTAGTCTTTGTCGACTGGTTGATCTTTTTCGTCAGTGACATCAGACTTGATTGTGTTACCTTCCGTATCTTTATAGTGAACGTAAACGTCACCTTTCACTTCTTTGTAGACGTAAGTGATGATTGAACGTGGTTTATCAACTTTACCCTTAGTTGGATCAGAAGATTCCAAGTGTCCATCCTTATCAACTTTACCTACTGGGTAGTCACCTTTTGGTACGATCTTGTATGTCTTACCATCTGGTGTCTTGATTGTCTTAGGTTTTTCACCTTCCTCAGTTGTGTTATATGGAGTGTCATATGGTGAGTTTGGCGTATCTTGACGAGGTTTCTTGATTTCTTTACCTTTTTCGTCTACATAAGTGATGATAACGTCACCTTCTTTAGGTTTCGTTGGATCTTCTTTCAGTTTGTAAACGTAAGTAACATTCTTATCACCTTCGATGACTTTACCTGTTGTAGCATCATCACCATTCCAGTGACCTTGTTCGTCGACTTGACCTACTGGGTAGTTACCAGCTGGTACCAATTCGTATGTCTTACCTTGGAATTCGATTGTTTGTGGACGGTTGTCTACGACTGTATCGTAGTCTTTATCAACTGGTTGATCTTTTTCATCAGTGACATCGTCTTTAATCTTGTTACCATTAACATCAACATAGTGAACGTAAACATTACCCTTCACTTCTTTGTAAACGTAAGTAATGGTTGATTTAGGTTTATCAACTTTACCTTTAATTGGGTCAGAAGATTCAAGGTGTCCGTCACCGTCAACTTTACCTACTGGATAGTCACCTTTCGGAACGATCTTGTATGTCTTACCATCTGGTGTCTTGATCGTGTTAGGTTTTTCACCTTCCTCAGTTGTGTTATATGGTGTGTCATATGGTGAGTTTGGTGTATCTTGACGAGGTTTTTGGATTTCTTTACCATCATTTTCACGGATGTAAGTGATGATAACTTCACCTTGTTTAGGTGTTTCACTTTCAGACATTGATGAAGAATTTGAAGCTGAAACAGATACAGATGTAGAAAGTGAGTTTGATACTGATTCAGATGCTGACACTGATTGACTTACTGAGGTCGAAGTTGATTCAGATGCTGACACTGATTGACTTACTGAGGTCGAAGTTGATTCAGATGCTGACACTGATTGACTTACTGAGGTTGAAGTTGATTCAGATGCAGATACTGATTGACTTACTGAGGTTGAAGTTGATTCAGACGCTGATACTGATTGACTTACTGAGGTTGAAGCTGATTCAGATGCTGACACTGATTGACTTACTGAGGTTGAAGTTGATTCAGACGCTGATACTGATTGACTTACTGAGGTTGAAGCTGATTCAGATGCTGACACTGATTGACTTACTGAGGTTGAAGTTGATTCAGACGCTGATACTGATTGGCTTGCTGATGCTGAAGTTGATTCAGACGCTGATACTGATTGACTTACCGATACAGAAGTTGAAGCAGATGCTGATTGACTTGCTGATACTGAAGCTGATTCAGATGTTGATACTGACTGGCTTGCTGATACTGAAGCTGATTCAGATGTTGATACTGACTCGCTTGCTGATACTGAAGCTGATTCAGATGTTGATACTGATTGGCTTACTGATACTGAAGCTGACGCAGATGTTGATGCTGATTGACTTTCTGATACTGAAGCTGAGGCAGACGATGACGCTGATTGGCTTGCTGATGCTGAAGCTGATTCAGACGCTGATACTGATTGGCTTGCTGATGCGCTTGCTGATTCTGATGCTGAGGCACTCTTTGATTCAGATAATGATGCACTTGCTGATTCAGATGTCGATGCACTCTCTGAGGCAGATGTTGACGCACTTTCTGACTCAGATACTGACGTACTTGCTGACTCAGATGTTGATGCACTTGCTGATTCAGATGTTGACGCACTTGCTGACTCAGATGTTGATGCTGACTCAGACGCTGATGCTGATACAGATTCTGATGTGCTTGCTGACTCAGATGCTGATAATGATGCTGATTCTGATTGTGACTCAGATACACTTGCTGATTCTGATGCTGATTCTGATGCTGATTCTGATGTTGACGCACTTGCTGACTCAGATGTTGATGCTGACTCAGACGCTGATGCTGATACAGATCCTGATGTGCTTGCTGACTCAGATGCTGATGTGCTTGCTGATTCTGATTGTGACTCAGATACACTTGCTGATTCAACTTCTGATTGGCTTAATGAAGCAGATACGGATTCTGATGCAGATTTAGAAGCTGATGTTGTATCAGATTGAGATTGTGACACTGATTGTGACTTAGAAACAACCTCTGATTGTGATACAGATTGTGACTTAGACACTACTGCTGATGTTGATTGTGACACTGATTGTGACTTAGACACTACTTCAGACTGTGATACAGATTGTGACTTAGACACTACTTCTGATGTTGATTGTGACACTGATTGTGACTTAGACACTACTTCTGACTGCGATACTGATTGTGATTTAGACACTACTTCTGACTCTGATCCAGATTGTGACTTAGACACTACTTCTGACTCAGATTGTGATTTTGAAGCAGAGGTAGAGAATGATTGTGATTGAGATGCAGACTCAGAATCACCCATTTTCTCGAAGTAATAGTTCACATCAGTTGATGGTTTAATCGCAGTTGGAATTGAGTAGTTGTTAGAGAATGATGAATAACCCTTCAAATTAGAGTATACTTTACCATTTGGTGCTGTTGGGTCATTCGCAACAGATCCTTCTGCTTGGATTTCTGGAACTTTACCAGCAATGACGTTATAACTGTTATTACCAGCTCCGGCAGGTGTCAATGATGTGCTTGGAGCACCTTTGAATGGACGTGGATAAGTATGTAGAGTTCCGTCCATTTGTTTATATGTATCTGTCTCAGTAGCAGACTGCCAACCAGTGATAATGAGTGATTTACTTCCAGCTGTTTCGTTGACTTCAATATAGTAGTCACCATTTTTGCTGTTTACTTTTGTAACTTTAGTCTCATCAGCCTTCCACTCTTCACCAGCCTTATTCACTTTACTTGTGTAGATGAGTGTGTACTTAGATACATCTTCAGTACCAATATCAGATGTAGCGAAATTGTTCACTTGAGATGGATCAAGAGCGTAGAATTTCGTTACAGTCGAACCATTTGTATCCACGATTTCAGAAATACGTTTCACGTAGTAATGGTTAGCTCCACCTTGAAGTTCGACCAATTTTTGACCAACAACACCTTTACCAAGGATACCAGATGTTTTTTGAGTAGAATCTGTTGTAGCAGCTACATGTTTGTAACCAGGGATATCACGGTTGTTTGAAGCTGTAAATTGTTGTCCTGCAAGACCTGTTTGCGTGTAGCTTGCTAGATCTGTTTCAGTTCCAGTAGGTTTGTAAAGTTGACCTGGAGTAGAACTTCCTTGAATAAGCTTATAGTGAGTTGTTTGATCAACTGTTGCATAAGGAACAGAAGTTTGAACGTTTTGTTTGTCTTCGTTTTCATTACCTGGGTAGTTGGTATCACGAATTTGAAGTGTTTCATACTCAAGTTTCGCGTTTACCAATGAGAAGGTAACGTTTCCTGGATCCGTTCCGTTAGCACCTGTGTACGTCAAAGTGTTGGTTACATCAGAGTTGTTATTAGTGATGTAGCTTGGAAGCGAGATGTTGCTTTCGCCAGCATGGATGGTACGTGTAAACATTTCTGAACCATCAGATTTCTTCACAATACGCAAGTAAACATCTGGGTTAGCTGAAAGACTACCAGTGATGGCAGAACGATCTACTGCAAGAGTAGCATAGTAGTCAAAGTTTGTTTTAGCCCCAGTTGAATGATCTGTCTTAAGGAATTGCCATACACCGAAAGTGAAACGATTAGCGTTTGGATCCAAAGCATAACCAGATTTGCTGAAGGCAGTATCTTCAATTGTTGCGCCGTTTGCATCTGTAATAACTGGAACTGTCGTTCCATTAGTTCTTGTTGAAATTGGTGCCAACTGTGCAGTAACTGCTGGAGCACCATCTACAGTAGCATTTCCAGTAAAGCCTGCTGCAGTCAAAGTTGCCATCATGTCATCTACTGACTTGCTCAAGCGTTCGCGTTGGTCTGCGTATGATTGAGCTGAAGCATTGGCATTGATCAAGCTGTTGCTTGCTGTCAATTCTGTTTGAACTTTAGCAATTGCGGCATCAAGAGCTGCTTTCTTTTCAGGGACTGAAACTGTCGCTGAGTAGTCGCTTGCGATCTTGTTCAACAAGACTGCTTCTGAAGCATTTTGTTCCAAAATAACTTTGTCTTCAGTCTTTACAGGTGCAGTAGTTTCTGAAGCAGATTCAGATCCAGCTACGACAGCTGATTCACTAGAAGCTGTTGAAACTTCTGTTGAAGCATGTTCCTTCAATGAAGCTGAGTGAGAAGCGGATACACTAACAGAAGTTGAAGCGCTCACTGAAGCAGAAGCACTTGCTGATTCTGTTGTAGATTCAGTAGTTGATTCTGTAGTTGATTCAGATTGAGATTCAGTTGTTGAAGTTGTACCAAGGACTGTACTTCCTTGCTCTACAAGTGCTTGGCTAGAAAGCTCAGAAGCAGTCACTACGTCTGATCCAGTTTCATCAGCCTTTGCAGTGTTGGCAACTGTAGCTGCACCAAAAATAGCTCCTGCTGCTACAATCCCTTTCAACAAGCCACGACTAGTCATTTCTGTAGCAGAAACTTCGTCTTCACGAACTTCAGCCACGACAGTCTTTTCAACTTGACCACGGATCACTTTCAAAAGACCAAAGTTAGAAGTAGCCGCGCGCAACCAGTTCTTACCTGATTTAATCAATTTAAAACGAGTGACACGATCGGTTTCACGGAATTCACCGTTTGAACGTTTAAAAAACATGTTGTCTCCTTATTTACATTTTTTATTGCCCTACTATTATAGACTACCATGGAGGTTTTTGGAAGCAATTATCATTAGTTATTGCTATTTTTTTATAATCTTACCTTTAATTAGTAATGAAATCGCTTTCATAGTAGTATTTTTGTCAAACCGGGGCAAATTTTTGAAAAAAAATGAGCTTTTTAAAAGGACGAAAAAAAGACTGGAAAAATGATTTCCAGTCTCTGATAAATTACATACAAATCCCGGCATAGAGAGGCTTACGCAATCTTCTTCAACATCCGTTCAATGTGCTCAATTGATTTTTCACGGCCAAGTAAGAAAATGGTTTCTGGCAATTCTGGACCATGCATTTCTCCAGAAACTGCAATCCGAATTGGCATAAAGAGATTCTTCCCTTTGATGCCTGTTTCTTTTTGAACCGCTTTAATTTGTGGGAAGATATTTTCTACCACAAACTCTTCATCAGACATAGCCTCCAATTTCGCTTTGAAAGATTCCAATACTGTTGGTACTGTTTCACCTGCCATGACTTCTTTTTCTGCATCTGTCAACTCTGGGAAGTCTGCAAAGAAGAGGTCTGTCAATGGAACGATTTCATCGACCGATTTCATTTGTGGTTTGTATAGTTCTACAAACTTCTCAGCCTTATCAGTTAAACGACCTGCTTTTTCTAAGAATGGTTTAGCCATTGCTACGATTGTTTCAAGATCTGCATTCTTGATGTAGTCATTGCTCATCCAGTCCAATTTCTTTTGGTCAAAGGCCGCAGGAGATTTGCTGAGGCGGTGTTCATCAAAGAGTTTGATAAGTTCCTCACGAGAGAAGATTTCGTCTTCTCCACCAGGGTTCCAACCAAGAAGAGCGATAAAGTTAAAGACTGCTTCTGGAAGGTAACCTTTTTTACGATAGTCTTCGATAAATTGAAGAGTATTGGTATCGCGTTTAGACAACTTTTTACCCGTTTCAGAGTTAATGATCAAAGTCATGTGGCCGAATTCTGGTACTTCCCATCCAAGAGCTTCATACACCATGAGCTGTTTTGGGGTATTGGCAATATGGTCATCTCCACGGATAACATGAGAAATCTTCATTTCATGGTCATCGATGACAACGGCAAAGTTATAAGTTGGATAGCCATCTTTCTTTTGGATGACCCAATCTCCACCAACATTGGCCCCTTCAAACTCGATATCGCCCTTAACAATGTCATGCCACTTGTAGATACCAGCTTCATTGACCACCAAACGAACGGTTGGAACAATCCCTGCAGCTTCACGTTCTGCTACATAGGCTGCTTTTTCTTCTTCGCTCATTCCGAGGTATTCATTGACGTATCGAGGTGTTTCTCCAGCTGCTTCTTGGCGTTCACGTTCTGCTGCCAATTCTTCTTCTGTTACATAAGATTTATAGGCTTTCCCTTCCGCCAAGAGTTGGTCAATGTATTTCTGGTAAAGAGGCAACCGTTCTGATTGGCGATAGTTTTCGTGCGTTTCAGGGCTTTCATCCCAATCCATCCCCAACCAACGAAGGTTTTCAAGCTGTGAACGTTCCCCGTCTTCGACGTGGCGCTTGCGGTCCGTATCTTCAATCCGAATAATAAAGGTACCGCCATAATGACGAGCATAAAGGTAGTTAAACAATGCAGTACGCGCATTTCCGATGTGTAATAATCCCGTTGGACTTGGTGCATAACGCACACGAATATCTTTTGCCATGTTTCTCTCCTATAATCTTGTTCGCTATCACTAGCGCATTTATTCAATCGTTCTTATTATACCACAAAGACAGCCAGACTAAAATGAATAAGTGACCTTTTAGAAAGTCCTTGTTGATTCAGAACCCTATAGAGTAACATACAAGCCCCTCTACCTTCTCAGCATGGAGCACCTCATCACGGAAGACCTTATCACGCGCCCCGCAAAAAAGGGACCGAGAGCTATTTTAAAAATAGATCTCAGTCCCCCATTCGCCTGGATCCTCTTCAAGCGAACTAGCTATTCTTTATTGATTAATGGAATTGCATACCACCATCTACGATGATAGTTTGACCAGTGATGTAATTTGAATCTGGGCCAGCAAGGAAGCTAACTGCAGCAGCCACATCTTCAGGTTCAGACAGACGTTTCAAAGTGATGTCTTTTGCGAATGTTTGCATACCCCATTCGTCGTCTTTACCTGCATTTTTACCAACTTCATGAGCAATATCAAACATCATTGGAGTCTTAACGATACCTGGTGCGTACGCATTGACAGTAATACCTGAGTCAGCCAAGTCACGCGCCAAAGTTTGTGTAATCCCACGAACTGCAAATTTAGTACCACCATAGACAGTCAAGTTCGGGTTCCCAACGACACCAGCTTGAGAAGTGGCGTTGATGATTTTACCACCGTGACCAAGGGCTTTAAATTGCGCTTGCGCAGCTTGAGCACCCCAGATCACACCACCAACATTGATATTAAATGTACGATGGAATTGTTCTTCTGTGATAGTAGCAAGTGGAGTAGTTGGTGCTACACCGGCATTGTTGACAACAACATTCAAATCACCAAAGTGATCAACAACTTTTTGGAAGGCCGCAGCAACTTCTGCTTGTTTAGATACATCTGCTACAACAGCAAAAGCATTTTCAGCTGACAATTCTGCAACAGCTTTTTCAGCTGTTTCTGCATTGTAGTCCAAGATTCCGACTTTAAAGCCGTCTTGAACCAAACGTTTTGCAATTGCAAAACCAATCCCTTGACCTGCACCTGTAACAATAGCAACTTTAGACATATTTGTACCTCCAATTGCACTATAAAAGTTAGTAACTTCAATGGCCTAACTCACCATACAACAAAAAATCATTTTCACGATTTCGCTATCATTCTAAAACTTTGTGAAGAAAAAGTCAAGCAAAATCCTTGACTTTTATAGGTAAATAGATTAGGAAAAATTAATTCCCTTTGTTGGATCAAAAAAGCAGGATAGAGACCTGCTTCCATTCAAAAGCTTCTATCCTGCACCCTTTTTGACTATATCCGCTACGCCCTTTGTATCTTATTCTAACCGTTCTTCTAGTTCAAAGTCGATTGGTAGGGTTTGTAAGAAGTGCTCCAACTCACGTTCCCAATAGAACCATTCGTGCTTGCCTGGGCTGTGCCTATAAGTGACATCCAAGCCCAATTTTTCCAATTCCTTAGCCTCAAATTGATTGGCTTCATAGAGAAAGTCCTGCTCTCCACACCAGATCCAAAGCTTGGTCTTCTTATCGGAGAATTTTTTAGTAACCGACTCCAGTGAGTAAGGGCTCGTCGTCCAATCATTTACCTCTCCAAAGATTCCCTTCCAAAAGGCCGGCTTTTCTAGATCATTCTTTTCAAAGGTCTTCCCATGGAAACTCAGAGCACCGGAAAAACTCGCCGCATGAGAAAAGCGATTGGTCTTGAGAGCCAAGAGCATTGAGCCGTAGCCTCCCATCGACAAGCCTGCGATAAAAGTTTTCTCCCGTTTTTTAGTCATATGAGGGAAGAAGCGGGCTAATGTCTCTGGCAACTCGTCCGCAATGGCCGTGTAATAGTTGTATCCATACTGCGTATCTGTGTAAAAACCATTATTGGTATTGGGTAGGACCACGATCAGATTGGTATTTCGCAAAATGCGCTCCACATGGGTTCGCTTCAGCCAAGAATGATGATTGCCGTTCATTCCGTGTAAGAGATAAAGAACTGGAATATCCTTATCTGCTGGATTTTCCACGCGCGACGCATCAGGATAAAGAACGGACACACCCCACTCCATCTTCAAGGCCTCTGAATAATACTCAATCTGCATAACTGCCATTTACTTTCCTCTTTCTACTGTCAAAAACACTCGGCAAGCCTCTGGCCACCAAGTGTTTCAATCTCATTTATTATTTCACTTCCATCACGACTGGTAAAATCGCCGGACGACATTTGGTCTGTTCAAATAAGAATTTAGACAAATGATCACGTACCAATCCTTTTAATTCACCCCAGTCAAAGTTGTCCTGTGCAAGGTAGTCTTCAACGCTTTGGTTGACCAATTCACAACTTTCACGGAGAATATCCCGACTCTTCTTGACATAGACAAATCCACGAGTGTGCACGTGCGCTTTGGAAATAATCTTCTTTTCTTTGCGGTTTACCGTAATGGCTACAATAAAGATTCCATCTTCTGACAAGACTTTACGGTCACGAAGGACGATATTGCCCACATCCCCAATGGCATTCCCATCGATCATAACATCTCCAGCTGAGATGCTCCCTGCAGGGACGAAATCTCCCTTTTCATACTCCATGACTGTACCGCGCTTTGGAATGAAGATATTTTCAGGCAAAATCCCAACTTCCATGGCAATCCGCGCATGGGCATCCAACTCCCGGTACTCTCCTTGAATTGGGAAGAGATACTTCGGACGAAGCAGATTGATCATCAACTGCAAATCCCGCGCATTTCCGTGGCCAGACACGCGCAAGCTAGACGTAATCAATTTAACAATCCCACCTGCTTGGTAGACCATATTTTCCACACGAGCCACCACGGCTTCTTTGGCAATAGAAGGTGTTGTAACGATGTAGACCAAATCCCCATCTTTGATTTCCACATACCGGTGACGACCAATCGACATCTTGCGCAACCCATTAATGGGCTCACCCATCCGGCCTGTTTCCAAAATGATCAATTCATGATCCTCAAACCGGCTCATTTCTTTCGGCTTGATCAAGAGTTTTTCATTGGCAAGGGACAACTTGTTCAAGCGAATAGCTGTCCGGACGATGTTTTCCACATCAAACCCTGTCAAGACAACACGGCGACCAGTCTCAGCTGCGGCATCAAAGACCTGCTGGATCCGAGAAAGGTTGCTGGCAACGGCTGCAACGATCACACGCCCATCCCAGTTGGAAATCGTATCTAAGATTTCATCGCCGACTTCTTGCTCACTAGCGACCTGTACCTTGCTATCCGCATTGGCCGAATCACTCAAAAGCGCAAGGACCCCTTCACGCCCGATTTCAGCTAGACGGGCAAAGTCTGTCGCGTAAGACTCACTCGCTGTTTGGTCAAATTTAAAGTCGCCTGTATAGACGATATTTCCCTCAGAAGTTCCAATGACAACACCGATACTTTCAGGAATGGAGTGGGTCGTTTGAAAGAAGGATACAACCGCATCTCCAAATTCAATCTCAGAATTTTGATCAATCACATGGAAGTCATTGTATTTCTTAACACTATCATTTCCTTTGACAAAGAGCTTGGCTAACTCAATCGTCAGCTCCGTTCCAAACACAGGAACTTTTGCCTCAGCCAAAAGATAAGGCAAGGCACCGATGGCATCCGCATGCCCATGGGTTAAGAAAACGCCTGCAATACGGTCTTTGTTTTCAAAAAGATAATCCATATTTGGGATGACAACGTCCACCCCAAGTTGTTCATTTTCTGGATACTTCAGTCCTGCATCTAGGACAAAAATTGAATCGTTTACTTCAGCGATGTAGAGATTTTTCCCATTTTCTCGAACACCACCGAGAGTGACTAATTTAATACTCACTGTTTTCTCCTTTAATTGATAGATTTTTTAATACTTACGGTCCTTGGCTGCCCAAGTCGAATTACAGCTTTGCAAATTCTTGCATATCTATTCTATTATACAATTTTTTTCTATTTTTTTCAAAAACACACCCTAGCAAAAAGCCCCCTCATCTGAAACAGATGAAAGGGCTTCTAGGCGCCAATTTTTAGGGGGAAAAGACCCTCTAAAGATGATAATCTCCCCGCTTATTTTCAATGATCCGCATCGCAGCCTTGATCACATGAAACTTACTGAGCAATTCTTCAAGACGCTTAAAATTGCGCTCACTCAATTGACCCATCTTCACCGCTTGAGAGAGATGATAAAAGTCATCTAAATCATCCTCAATATTCTCAAACAGCTCCTTAGCTTCCTTGAGTCGATAGCGATTGAGCAAATGGGTGAGATCCTTTTTAAAGTCAGAGACATTGCTTTCATGAATGTCTGTATAAGCCTCGTCTTCCTCACTGTTTTCCTGGTAATTCACTGCCTTAAAACAAGTGATAAATTCTCGGCTTTTGATGTTACAGACAAAAATAACACCATCACTCGATACATAAGTTTTTGTATCAGCAGGTTGGAGCACATCACTCTCATAAGGCGAGAGAGAGGGCAGGTGTTGATTGATCCAACGTTTCAGGTGTTGATCATCCACTCCAAAGCGCTCCAACGCTCTCTTTCTAAAATGATCTCTGCAACTGTAGTCTTGTGCATACGACAACCCCATCCTCTCACCTCCTTTTTGAGTTTGCGAATAGGAAGGGCCTCCAGTCTTACGGGACTAGAGGCCAGGTCTGTTTTTCCGACATGGTGCCATTAACCTTTCGGCTAATACAACAATGTTTTTTGACGTTTATTTCATGTAATAGTATTTTTGTAAAATACCAGAGGTTTTCTTTGCAATCCTACATTTCAATGAATGTTCGATTGGACACATTGAAGTTTGAAAACCTTCACAAAAGCTTCTACCAACTATTTCCACGTTTTCTCATATGATCCGACAAACTTAGCAGGCTTGCCCGACTGTCCAATCGATTCGATACACAGCCCAACAACTCTTTTAGAAAAGAGCATCAACAAATGTCAGAAAAACAGACCTAAAACGAAGTAACCACTAATAATCTTGATTAGTCATGGTGACCAGTCCCTTCTTTATCCTTCTATTTATATTATACGTCTCCTTCTTCTCTTTAGCAAGCGATTCCACCTGAAACTAGTTTCTATTTTTATTCGGTTTTTTAAAGCACTATTTATA